>Ga0070748_1001236_pt1 | contig 11956 bp, 23 predicted proteins | sample VirMetDEL_Nov_12_FD_77015 | JGI IMG/M metagenome (GOLD analysis project Ga0070748, IMG submission 77015) | Aqueous microbial communities from the Delaware River and Bay under freshwater to marine salinity gradient to study organic matter... | ecosystem: Environmental > Aquatic > Marine > Coastal...
GAGGAAAGCAATCATGAATGCAGACGAATTGAAAAAAGTGCTAGATAGTCACAGAAAGTGGATGAATAATGATGGCGGCGAACGCGCTAACCTGAGAGGCGCTGACCTGTCCGACGCTAACCTGACCGGCGCTAACCTGTACGGCGCTAACCTGAGTGGAGCTGACCTGACCGAAGCTAACCTGAGTGGAGCTGACCTGTCCGACGCTAACCTGAGTGGAGCTAACCTGAGTGGAGCTGACCTGTCCGACGCTAACCTGACCGAAGCTAACCTGAGAGGCGCTAACCTGAGTGGAGCTGACCTGACCGGCGCTAACCTGTCCTGCGCCTACCTGTACGGCGCTAACCTGACCGGCGCTAACCTGTCCTGCGCCTACCTGTACGGCGCTAACCTGACCGGCGCTAACCTGACGGATATAAAACTCACAAATGCAGTCGGTGGAAATCATCGCATCCAGTGCTTACAAATAGACCCATACAAAATAATCGTATTAGACAATGAGATTGCATGGGGCGGCTGCACAAAGAAAACCGTTAAAGAGTGGCTATCGTATAAGGGCGAAGATTTGTCAGAATCAGATAGGTACTACCTGACCAAAATAACAAAGCCGTTCATTCGTATATGCATTGCAAAGAGGAAAGAATCATGAACATATCCCCCGTTATGACAATCATCGGTGACGAAGTGGTTACCGCGCAGCCAGCTCCGGCCGGTGGCTTTTGGATCGCAAAGATCCAAGGCGAGAGAGCTGCCTTTTTCGCTGAAACATCAACAGCCGCATTCTACAAAGCCAAGCTCTGGATCATGGGCGACTACCAGCAGGTGGCCGCATGAGCCGTTACAGCGAAGCCTGTGACGCTGGCTATGACGGGCTATCCCCTTTCGAGGAACGCCGACTCGCGGCACGCAAAAGGGCAAATGACATGCTCGACCCGCGTGATCCGGACTATGTGGAATATGAGGAGGATGAGGAATATGAGGAGGATGAAGAATGAAACACAGCGAAGCAGTCATAAACCAGTTGAAGAAGCTACAGGACAGCGGCGATACGGAAATGGCACATTCCGATGCTGATGATATTCTGTGTGATTTTCTCTGCCATCTTGGGTACGAGGAAGTTGTAGCCGAATACAAAAAGATAGATAAATGGTACGCATAGGAGGCAGTATGACTGACCGCGAACTGCTTGAACTGGCTGCTAAGGCGGCGGGGTATGTAATCGAGATTAACTACTACGGCATGGATCGTCACGGATTGTTTAACACAGAAAAATGCGTTCCACCAAGGATCTGGAATCCACTCACAGATGACGGTGACGCGCTGCGACTGGCGGTGAAGCTGAACTTGCATCTTGGGCTTGAGAGTTCAGTAGCGAACGCATGGCAAGGCGGCATGAATCACTGGCAAACCGAGCCGCACAACGGCGATCCAATGGCAGCCACCCGCCGCGCCATTGTCCGCGCAGCGGCACAGATCGGGAGGGCGATGCCATGACAGCACAGCACACACACAGGCAAGACCTAGTGCCAGGAGTCATGCGCTGCGCGAAGTGCGAATCCCAGCTCTACAGGACAAACCTCAACATGGGAGCAGGAACTGTCACCGCAGGAAACAGCAACACCGAGCCATGCCCGAACGGATGCGGCCCACTATGGCCGGTAACGTGGCAGCAGTACGCAGGGCAGATGGCAGAATCGGTAGAAAGGCTGGCTGTCGAGCGTAACGACCTGAAAGCCGCGAATGCAGAGCTGAGAGCGAAAAACATCGAGCTTGTCAGACTCCCGACTCAATCAGAAATGGCAAAACTTGTAGCACAGGAATGCCTTGATGCATACATAGATGACGCGGGAAACGAACAGTACAGCGAAGAAATTGATTCAGTATGCTGGGGAGAGGTTAAGGAGTGCGCTACAGAAAAACCTACTGGTGAAGTCATAAACGATTACGGTGACTACGTTGCAGACTATGTATTAGAAGCCATCGCCAAGGCAGGTGTGGAATGAGGCTTATCAGATCATCAAAACGCAGGCGCACACTAGAAAAACGCGGTGAGTGGGTTTACTGGGATTATGATCATCATTGCTTTGTATGGGATATGCCAGCCAAGGCAAGCAGCCAAGGCAAGCAGCCATGACCCGCTACATGATAATGCCAATCGGGAAAACAACCGTCGTGCTCGTGTATGACGATAATCAATTGCTTTACGCCCAGCGGTCAAAATGGGACAACCGAAAAATTAAATTGAATCTTTTCTGGTGGACTACTGCAGAAGTTTTTCACAGGAACAAACTAATACCATCCATCGAGGCAAACAAATGAAAAAGCCAATAATCCCAGACTGGTTTTGCGTTCTTCGTGACGACTCGCTGCTTAATTCACGCGATGTGGCTGCTATTTTTGGTTATTGTTCCATTGAAGTTTTAAGCAAAGCCGTTTGTTTAGGCGCGTTCCCAAAACCAACAAACAAAGAGAAAAAGCCGATAAGGAAAACAGCTCCTTTTTGGGGTCAACCCAAAAACCGACTATCGTGGACAAAAAAAGAAATAATTGCAGAAATAAACCGCAGGAATACTAAATGTGCAGACCGCCAAAAGCTCTGACACCAGCGTACCAGTAATCTGCCCTTGCCGGATTCATGCCGTCCTCTACGCACCAATCCCGAAGGTCATCGTCTGCACGCTCACGCATTGATGCCGGTATGGCCTTGAGTGTGATTAGCTGATACAGCGCGTCATGGCCTGCGCTGGCAGGCAGAGCGTTTTCTGTGTCGATGGCAATACTACTTGCCCCATCCCATGCGTAACCCTTGCGTATAGTCAGCACGCCGTCATACATCAGCTCGATGTATTCTGTCCGGACAAAAATATCTTTGATGCTGGATTGCAGCACCAAGTCAGCCAAAAGCCGGTATTTGTATTTGCACAGCTTCTCGTAATCAATCCGGCGCATTATTTAATCTCTCCGATTCGAGTGATCATGAATATCCGTTTCAGCCAGCCTGCCCCGAACTTGTCAAATGACCGCGTGCCGAAATACCTGGTTGCTCTCGCTGCCATGTATTGCGCCGGTATTTCAGATTCTGAATGCCCTGCTTTTTGTGCTCGACCAATAGTGATCTGACCAATAACTCCGTCCTGTTTGCACCCGAGAACTTGCTGAAGCATTCGCACGGCAGGATTACATCCCTGATTTACGGCAGCATCAAACACGTATAGAGCCAAAGGCCACGGCAGTTGCTCGCATTTGCACATGTCCCAGTAGTCGCGCTTATAAACCTCTTTTGCGTCATCGAGCAACAAGTCTTCTATGCGCTTGTCACCAGTTCCGTTGCCGTCAAGATCGGCCATGCCATCAACTTTTCCATCACGAGCGTCGGCAATGCCATATTTTGTTTTTCCACCTGTGTCACCTGCAGTGTTGCAGAATCCGCCCTCAATTTGCGGAGATGTAATTATTTTAAAAGCCAGATCAAATGCCGCCGTCATTTTATGCCTCATGTGCAATTTAACAGTGATACAAAAAACCGCCCGAAGGCGGTTTGTTTTGCGTTATCTTAAATCAAGGAATCCAGCATCGCTCACTAGCCCAATTGCCGAGTCTACGTTTCCGCTATCAGGAACAAATACATGCGCGATTTGTACGGTAAGCTGACCTTCAGGTAATTGGATTATTGCATCGAAATCCGTCACATTTAACGCATTCGCTGCAACAACATTACAAGGAAATCCATTCAGTAATAGTGGCACTTTTAACCAGATAATCAATTGTTTCATTTTGTAGTCCTCTGCATTTGTCTGAAATAGGAAAACGGATCATACCACGGTATTTATTGCACCGCATCCCTTACGCCCTTAATGAGCTGGTCAATGCCTTGCGTTTTTCGAGACTCAGACCAGACAAAACATGATCTGATAAATATCCATCCTGGCAGTCCGCAAATGAAAAATACTCCGCCGAGCTTTGCAAGGCAAAGAATAACCTCCAGTTCACTCGATGCGCCTTGCAAGTGTGCAAGCAAGCCGAAGTATTGGATTGCCCAAGCTCCGCCGAAAATACTGGATGCCACAGTCGAGAGCAAAGCGCAGAAAAAATCCTTTTTGTTTCTCGGCATCGTCATCGCCATGACCACTATTGTCGCCAAAGTTAAGCCAGACCCGACAGCCATAAATGTATGCTTGGCAGATGCTGCAGCAAAAGCCCCGCTTCCTACCTGCGCCGCCCCTTGTGCCATGTTGTTAACGTCATTCATATCCACCGTCCAATTCCTTAAATAGCAGTTAAATACTCTGGGATTGTATCCCCTTCGTAGTAAACAATCACGTCCTTTGTCTCAGTGGAGACAATGTACAGCGGCTTTTCAAACCTGCCAAGCTCGTGCCTGTTTATCCGTCTTACACCATCAATCATAGGAACTTTGTTCATGATGACAACATCCCCCGCAAGAATTTACTAGTTACAGTTTCAGCTCCTGTAGAGTTCTGACCTGTGATTGAAATATAAACTGGTCTTGCGTCCATATCGTCAACGGTCACTTGTTGGAAGCTGGTGCTTAATGTGCTTGTACCATTTGGCGATATGTTGTTTTTCGTTGAAACAACCGCAACAGTTGTTGCTTTTACTCTCTGAATTTTTATGCTCATCGATAGACCGACAGCAGTAGTCGCCATGCCTGTATTTACCCAAACTTCAACGTCTGTTGCATCGCCTTGGTTTCCGATTCTGACGCGCAAAGTCTCAGTTGTCGCTGTGTTTGATTTTAAGAGGGAGCATTCTACGTTGACCGACTCAGCGTCTTTAATGCAACTTGCCGGGATAATCATCTGCTCAATTACCTGCTCGTTGGTATTTGCAGCCGTTGTTGTACCACCAACGCTTGAAAATATAATTGACGACGACTCATCACGATACATTCCTGACCCATCAAAATGCACGACAGGACAGGCAGATAACGGATATGCAGCGGTCAAACGGGTATTGGCCCCAAACTTAACACCAATAGGAGCGACACCCAGCACGTAAATAGTCTGTCTGGTAGGCGTAGTTGAATAATCGCCAATTGTTAGAACCTTGGTTCCGTCGCCTGGATTGACCACAAGTATTAACGGGCTTGCCGACTCTGTAGCCGACATAACATAGTCATCAAAATCCATATCAATAATAGCGGAACCAGTTAGCCCAGATTCAAACATAGGTATCCCGAGTATTGCATGTTCTTTCAGGTGCTTAGGTATGCTCATGGTTACACCTGCAAGGTCGGGATAGTGACAGATGTGATCTTCCCGTCTGTGTATGTATACGTTTCTCGGAATACGTCGGCACCAACGGTGTAATCGATAAAATCAACCTCTGCACCGCTCCACGTAATTTCATACGGCGTACCATCTTCGATGAATATCCCGGCTTTGTTTGTGATCATGGTCATATCATTTCTCCTTTTTTGCTGATTTTGGCGGTGTTGGCCAGTCGATTTTTTGCGGGAATTTTGATTGATTCGGCACATCACGCAATGCTTGACGATATTCAACCCACGCTATTTTTTGATCCAAAGAAAACGGCACATCAGGCAAAACAGTCCAATCGCAGGCATATAGCAGCGAGTTTCTTTCTGCCCTGACAACATCCGCAAGATACGCATCATCAGGGACAGCCCTGTCAGCAAGCACAGGCTTCCCGTTCTTGTCGGCAACTATCGGACGCCCGCTAGACTGACCCGCCAGCAATTCCCTGTGGTAGTCCTTGGTAATCTCGACAGCATCGGACGGTATTTTATCCCCGTGGATTTCCAGCGAGTAAAAGCCTTTCGTTTTCGCGGAATAATACATATCAATACCCTATCGCAAACCAGCCAATATCCTGCGTATTGTTAGCCCATTGCACAATGTTAAAGCCTGTAACCGTCGGAGTGTTTATTGTTGTGAAACAGTTTGCGCCCGTCTGTGTTGATTCGACAAAGTGCGCGCATGACAGGACGTTAGCAGTAGGAAACGCAACCGGCAAAGTAATCGCAACAGTCGAGCCAGTCCCGCAGCTTTGTTGTCCCCATTGCAGAATCAAGCCGCCGGGGAACTTTTGGTAACCGGGTGAGGCCAACGATTGCCGACCTGTATCAGTGAATAATTTCATAACCTTCAAAGCGGTCATTATCCTTTCGTCATCCGTGCCTGCTAATGCCTCTGCCTGTGTTGCGATTTCAGCCATGCCCACTACTGTTTCAGTAGCCTTCGGATATTCGTCATCCAGCGCCCACTTTGTAGGGTCTGACGGGGGGAGTACATTATTGGCTGCAACGAGCGAGCGGTAAATATTCCACGTCGCCCCAGCATCGGCTGTATACATTACCCGCGCGCCTTTTGAGTACGAAAAGGCAACTCCGCCATTATCCGCAGCGGTGATAAATTCTGGCACACTGTATTTCTGGTACTGTTGCACAGCACTGGAAATGTCATAATAAATCTGGTTTGTCTCATCCCGTGGAACAGGTTTACGGCTTGGGTCTGTTTTTGGCAGCTCATAATCAGGCGGGAAGCCCTCTTCATAGCTGACATACCCAGACGGATCAATAGCATCAGGTACGGCAGTCTTGTTACCTGAAACCCCAAAAGCAAACCTGAAAAACTTACTCGCTAAATACATGATTACGCTCCAAATGAACCTTCTTCAAAACCTTCATTGTCAATGCCAAAATCAAAAATATCAGCAGGGTTATATGACAAATCCACACCTACAGTCGCCGGACGCGGCAACAAATCCAGATACTCAAGGACAAACCTTAGTGCCGCTGGTGGCTCGAAAAAAAACGCATAGACCAGCGGCCCCATTGTTTGATTATCGCCAGCATAAACAGACCCGTACCCAGCAAACACGCTTGATAGAAACTCGTTTGTCTGCCATGCGCACGGTCTGCACGTTATCTGGTAATACCTTAGCCGCAACGCTATGCGCGCCATTTCGACCGACAGATTGATAACCGTTCCGGTCGATGGTGTACCAAATGAACCCTCCTCAAACCCGTCATTATCAATACCAAAACAGAATATGTCCTCACCGTCTGACGGCTCAAGTGTTACATTTAGTGGCAATCCCAAAATAATTGCCCACACGTTAAGCCCAAACTGGTTAGCAGTCAGCAGATTGAATACGTTATCATACCAGTCTTGCCAGAATTCGGTCTGGTTAATATCATACCAGTCTTGCTTTTGCTGTAAAACTGATTGCAGATTCTCCGCATCGTTATACTGCCACAACAAGGCACGCATAAGATTAACCGAAAAATCATAGCTCTCGATCTTCACGCCACAACCACCGTAATATGCCCAACAGTCACGCTAGCCATTTCCTCAATTGCCAGAGTGATTTCAGTAGTGACGTATGTAATGCCATCATCAGAAACTTCGACTTTTTGAACGTAAAGCCCGGGAACCTGTATCGCAATCGCCCCAGCAATCTCGAACGGGGAAACGGACTCACCAACTTTGAAGCCTTCCATGCCGTCAATATCTCCGGCAGCATAAGCAAGGATTGCATTCTTAACGTCTGTCGTTGGGTCGCTTACCGCCGTGCGGACTGTCACTGTGGCCTTGACCCATACAGGATAGCCTGTCGGACGGTCAAACTTTACCGTGAAATCCTGCCCGCTCCATGGATTAGTTACAACGACCGTTTGCGCTCCGTTCCATGCAGCGCCATCGGTCTTGTTTTTTGCAAGGCTTGTGGCTATTTCGGTATCGCCGCCGCCATCGATGCAAGCCCATACAGAATGGGCGACCATTGAAATCGTGTCGATTGTCTGAGTAGTGGCCGCCGTGTTTTCCCTGAACTGCAAAGACTTGACGCCCTCGATTGCATACAGCCCAGAAACCTGCGCCTCTGTTGTCGATATTGATTGCAGTGCCAGCGTGTTGCGCCTCAATACACGTAATTCCTGATCACTGAAAGCGTCACGCCCAAGAACCGCCGCCGCAGGATTGGTTACTGTCTCCCATCCAAGGACGCCCGTCACAATCGTTGTCAGTGCGCCAATGGCAGCGGGGATTGCTCCGTATTCAACCGATTGAAAATTGCCAGTGACGGTTCCACCTGATCCAATCGTTACCGACGTTACCAGCTCAAACAGATCGCCGGCAGCCGTTGAAGCCCTTGCTCCAGCAGTCACAATCGCACCGGCAACACCCGTAAGCGTTACGCCTTCAACCGTGGATCTCGCGGCGCCGTCGGTATCCAATCCAGTCAGCGCACAGATAGCACGCAAAAACATGCCGCCTGCCAGATTCGGATTTATCTGGTTTGCCATTGCCGCGTTATTGTTTATCACCGCAATACGGGCAAGCGTTTCACCGGTAATCAAAACGCCTTGTGGAGTTTCTGAATCCGTAGGCATGTCATCGCCAAACGCCGCCTTAAATTCATCCTGTACGCCAGCCAAAACCGTACTGGTATCCGGCACGATTACGCCGGTTTCGTCAATGTATTGGTAATTAGCCACTAATAGACCCCTCGCCGTAAATCGTGCGGATTACGACATTATAACGCAACTCACCGCTCACGACTTCAGAAACGAGCGCCAGAATTTCAGTAACGCCAGGCACTCTTTGCAACGCAACATAGGCCGCTGCTTCCCATCGTGGAATATCCTGTGCCAGCCATACTGTTTCAAGCGTAGGCATTCCGCGATTCATCGCCAGAACCATTTCACCGAGCTGCGCTTTTATGGCTTGTTCACATTGCTGGAGCGTCTGATAGATACCGCCCACTGTGGCAAGGTTTCGCGTGTCATCAAGATATAAATCGTTTCTTTCGTTCACCGCTAATGACGTCATGCAGGCGCTCCAGTGTTGTGTATGCCAGTGGTCACGCCGCCGTGAATGTGGGTGTCCCCGATATTTGTGCCGTTGTGCGTTACAGTGCCACCAGTTGCGGCAACTCCGGCAGAAGACAGATTAAACACCGTTGCGCCGATTGTCACCGTCAGCCCTGTACCGTCCATTACCATCACCGCCGATCCGTACGTGACCGTCAAGCTAACATCGGTCATAACGGATGTTGCTGCGCCTATGGTGGCTGTGAATAAATCCTCTTTCAGACTAACGGTTGAAGTGCCAGCTGTTAGCTTAACCTCATCAGTGAAAAGCTCGATCCTGTGCGTGCCGTCCAGGCTTTGCAATGCCGCTTCTGAATCTGCATCGATCAGCGTGTATTTAGCGAACTGATCAGGGATGAACTTACCATCAGAAAAACTGTGAAGCCGGACGGTATTAGGGCTTGATTCCTGCATCCCTTGCTTGAATATGGAAATATCCCGATCACTGGCTTCGATCCAGCCAATATCCCCCGGCATAATCTTGAAATGAATTGCCGCCTGTCCGCCGCCCAACGATACAACAGGGATAGATACAAGCTGCGCACGGCTTACCGATTCGCCTTTGGTGGTCAGCATTTGTACCAACGGCTGTACAGTGGCGATATTTGTTGCCCGGTCATAGGCGATAACCTTTGCCGGTAATTGTCCGTCAACGCTCTGTAGGTGCTTTTTCAGGACGGACGCAAGCACCCCTTGCAACGAACCTTCGTTAGCAGGGTCTTTGCTTGGTGGCGTGATTTGCTCTGTCATGCCGCGTCATCCTGTGCCGTCGTGCTGTTCAGTCTCGGGGTTTTGCCGTCCAGCCTCTTGCCTTCCGGCATCCAGTAAAAAGGCACATCCCGATTGGAGAGGTCGAAACCAAGCTTATAAATGCAATACTGCCCATTCACTGTCGGGTAAATTACGCTCGTCACATCCATCGCCCCGCCTATTGTCATGCGGGTATCGAAAAGAACAGTACACTTTACGCCCTGTTCGTTGATCTCTGGGATTCCGATCATACCGGTATCAGCATTCACAAACGCGAGAACGCCGGTCATGGGTACGTTGTAATCTTTCACGACAAGCGTATTGCCGTCGATGTAAACCGACACCCCGCCGCTATCCTGCAATGCTTTGATCTGCTTTTCAGCCGCACCGGAAAACGAATAGCTGCCTATCTGTTTGTCCTTTGCTTCCATTTGCAGTGTCAGCCCCATACTATCGGCTGCCTGCTTTGCAATCGTTCCCAGAGAGGCTGTAGCTGGCTGCGTGTGCGCTACTGCTTTACCTTTCAGGTATTGCGCCGTCTTTGCTTTCATCGTCAGCATAATGTCAGCAGGCTGCGAAGGTTTACACTCGGTTATATCACCACGGAAAACCTCTGTATATCCTGTGGATACCCTGCCTGCCTCGACAATGATCAGCTTCCTCGCCTCGTTGTCATTAAAAGGCGACGTCTCCGTGATAAGGTAGTCTCTGTCCGATTTCGACAGGTTGCCAATCTGGATTTCGCACTCATCCTGCAACGGATTCGCATATTTTGTCCCCTTGGCTTTCAGGTACAACCCTTCGAATACTTTCAGCGTGTCCCGTATCTGGATGCTGACCCGTAAAATCCGATCATCCACGCGCGGCCTCTATCTCGGCATTGGTGTAATACACCAGCGTTTGAGTGTCGCCAAATTGCAAATAGTCTGGGATGGTCTTGCCGTCATCAATGACAAAGGCAAAGTTTCCGGAAGCGTCCTCCGCAGACCGATACGGAATAAGCAGCGCTCCAGCAACGCATCGGACAGCAGAAACAATGGTTACACCATCACGGATGATGGTCGCAAGCATTATATTTCCAGTGCTCTTGAATGACAGAACGTAGCGTTTCCCTTCCAGCCTGCACGATACAGTCTGGTTCGGTACAGTTGCAAGATTGATTACTTTAGCCATTATCCGAACCACCCTGATAAAGTAGATTTAGCTTTTGCGCCGGTAGCGGTATCGGCATCTTTTGCCGTAACCTCCCCGCGCTTCACTGTATCAGTATTTGACGCAGATTCAACTGCTTGGGGGGGCAGTGTTCCGTATTGCGCCTGAACAATAATTACCTGCTTCAACGACAGCGCCATTGTGATCGTGTCGGATAGCGCCGGATCTTCATCATGCGGAATGGCAGTCAGCAGCATGTTGGGATAGCCGCCCGACTTTGTAAGCACGGTAAACAATGCACCGGACTTGAAGTAACTCTTGATCTGGGCATAGGTGCTACGGTAAAGCATCGGGTCAAGAATCACTGAAAGAGTGATTTCAACCGGCTCAATTATTTTGTGATCCGTAATGGTGGCACCTGATTCAACCGGATGTTCCATGACCTTTGCCGACTCATTCACCGTCGCCTTGATCGGACGCGCACGTGAAAACACCTGATAGCCGTTTTGATCCAGTACCGCCACCTCGTCACGCGCAGGCATGAATAGGTTTTTAACCGCGTTAATAGCCTGCGCAGCTCCTAAAATGTCACCGACAACGATAGCCATTATGCCAACAACCCATCATCAGATTGATCTATGGCCGCGCTGAAGTGTTGCTGCAGCCCGCCCATCAAGCCCTTACTGATACCTTCCGCATCAGTGGCCTGCGTATTCACTTCTATTTTGTCAATTTTCACGCTGTTATCTTTGCTTACCGACGAATTTCCGTTGGTAATGGCACTTGACGTGGTCGAATTTATCGGAGAGGAATCAGCCAGACCGATCATTTGCGCGCCTTTCTCGATAATGTTCGCGCCCTTGCCAGCCGCCCACCCAATAGCGTCAGTCATCCCAAAACCGCTTGATACTACGTTTTTTGCTTTCAAAAACATATCAACTAGCTTTGTTATCCATCCGATCATTGTTTCGATGTTATCTCCAAACTGCGAGCTGTAGTCGTTCCAATTACCAAACCATGAACCAATGAGCGAATCACCGCCATCCCGCCAGACTTGTATATCTTCCCACGCCAGCGCAAACGCCAAACCGATCGCACCGACAGCAGCAGCAACAGCGAGGAACGGAGCAGCCGTCGCAAGCGTAGCACTCGCAGCCGCCCACATTGCCGGAACATAGGACGCAAAAATAACAGCAC
>Ga0070748_1001237_pt1 | contig 11951 bp, 9 predicted proteins | sample VirMetDEL_Nov_12_FD_77015 | JGI IMG/M metagenome (GOLD analysis project Ga0070748, IMG submission 77015) | Aqueous microbial communities from the Delaware River and Bay under freshwater to marine salinity gradient to study organic matter... | ecosystem: Environmental > Aquatic > Marine > Coastal ...
AGGATGTAATTCATTACTGTAGCCGGATAAAAATAAGGATCTGTAGCCGACACGGCAGGTGCTCCAAAATAAAGCACAGACTGTTTAGCCTTTGGTACATCATAAAAATAGACAGCAGGCTCCGTTGGAGCTTTTGGTGTTTCAATGACTGGAATAAGCACCTCTTTGGTAGCCCATTTTGAATTCAAGTCTTGCAAAGAGGCAATCACAGCTGTTTTATCGATGCTCCCAACCACATGCATTTTTGCAACTGATGGAGAAATATATCTGTTGTAATAGTCTTTTAAATCTTCTAAGCTAATACTGTTCACAGAGCTCATGTCTCCAAGGGTATTTTTAGCATAGATATTGTCTTTTCCGTAGATCAATTCTTGGTAGGCATTTTGTGCAATCGCATTTGGATTTGCTTCTTGTTGACGTAAGCTATTGATGGTTGATTTTTTTAGCAATTCAAATTCATCGGCATCCCATCGAGGTTCTAAAAGAATTTCTTCAACCAGTTTTAAGGTTTTTGTATAGTTTTTTGTAAGTGTGTTCCCACTTATGGTAATACTTTCTTTAGAAGCAGATACAGAGATAGACGCACCTAAGTCCTGAATGGCTTCTTCTAGTTCTGCTGTCGTCTTATTTTTGGTGCCGCGATTCATTAATCGCGCCGTTAAATTCGCCACTCCAAGTTTGTTCATTTTTTCGAGTAGTTGACCACCATCTATCACGATATTAAATCGAACTAAGGGCACTTCATCATTTTTGATCCCGAAGACCTTTATACCATTAGCCAATTCATCCTCCCAAACTTTTGGAACAGCCAGTTCTGGAGCTTTCCCATAAGGAGGCTCTATAGATCGATCAAAAGTAGAAGGTGTTTTTTCGTAAGTCGCAGCAATTTTTGGGTCAAAGGTGTTTTCGGCTCCTTGCACAATAACTTCTTCTTTGATAATCGCTTCTTCCGAGCCGGAAAGGGCTAGGTCTGCTTTTCCTTTCGGAACAAAACTAGTAGCAATAAAATTTTTGTCTTTGATGTATTTTGTATACACTCGCATGACATCGTCTTTGCTTACATTAAGCATAAATTGGCTTTCTATATTAATAAATCCTGGGTCTCCAGCATAGGTATTATAAGAGGCCAAATTGGTTCCTTTTCCTAACACACTTGATAAACCATTGTAAAATTGGGTTTCTATTCCTGCTTTAATTCTATTTAAATCTTTCTCAGAGATTCCTTCTTTTTCAAATAGCTGAAACGCTTTTTGAATTCCTGAAGCGACCTCGTTTAAATTTATGTTTGCATAACTTCTTACGCCAAGTTGCATTTGTCCAGCAAGCTCTGACGTTCTATTGTACATGCCTGCACCGGGAGCTAATTTTAATTCATCGACAAGTACTTTGTTTAATGGTGCATTTTTTCCACGTGATAGATATTGTGTTAAAATATCCAATGCATAGGAGTCTTTGTCATATAAAGGTACCGTTGGCCAAACCATGGTAAGCATCGGCAATCTTGCAAAATTGTCTTCATAGTACAGGTATTTGGTTGTAGGAACCACACCTGGTCTTTTTTCTAAGGCTGGAATTTCAGCTCCTCTAGGAATTTCATCAAAGTATTTGTGGACCCAAGTTTTGGCTTGTTCAATATCAAAATTACCAGATAAAACCAATGTTGCATTGTTAGGAACATACCATTTCTTAAAAAAATTTTTTACATCTTCAAGGGTGGCATTTTGCAAATCTTCCAAAGACCCAATCACTTGCCAATTGTACGGATGGTCTTTTGGATATAGATTTCTATCAATGATCACTTGATTATGCCCATAAGGCTGATTGTCAACTCGTTGTCTTTTTTCGTTTTTTACAACTTCCTTTTCTTTTGCTAAAACAGGCTCTGTAACAGTATTAATAAACCAGCCCAATTTATCTGCTTCTGCCCAAATCATTTTTTCTAAGGCGTCATTAGGAACCGTTTGCAAATAGTTGGTTCGATCTCTCGAAGTTGAGCCATTTGCCCCAGAACCTCCAATACGTGCACTCATTTTATCCAAGCCTCCTTTCCCTAAGTTTTCTGATTCTAAAAACAATAAATGCTCAAAGAGGTGAGCAAAACCTGTTCTTCCAGCAATTTCTCTTGCAGAACCTACATGAGCCATAAGCTCTACTGCTACTACTGGATCTGATTTATCTACATGAAAGACAACTTCCAATCCATTGTCTAAAACAATTTTCTCAAAAGGCACTTCTAATGAGTTTTCCTTTGATGTCTGACATGAAATGATGGAGAAAATAAAAGCAAAAATGAAAAATCTTTTGATCATCGTACAATGAGTTTAATGGTTGTTTTTTGGTTAAAAGCATAAATATACAAATTATTGATGTTGATATGCTTTTTTTAACAGTAGATAGTTTGGTTATTTACCTATTAAGTTAAGATCATAAAAAAAGCCTTATCAACATGTTGATAAGGCTTTTAGGCTTTTATAAATTTTCGTTTACCCTAAAAATGGATATTTAAAATCTGTTGGTGTTACGAACGTTTCTTTAATTAAACGAACAGAGGTCCAACGCAATAAGTTTTGAGCAGAACCTGCCTTGTCGTTTGTTCCAGAGGCTCTAGCTCCACCGAAAGGTTGTTGACCAACAACAGCCCCAGTTGGCTTGTCATTAATATAAAAGTTTCCAGCAGCATTTTCTAAAGCTTTTGAAGCCTTTTCTACAATGTATCTGTCTGTAGAGAAAATAGCACCAGTTAAGGCATACTCAGTAGAAGTATCAACCAATTCTAAAGACTGTTCCCATTGTGCATCTTCATAAACATAAATGGTAATTACGGGCCCAAATAATTCCGTAGTCATGGTTGCATAGCTTGGAGATTTTGCCAAAATTACCGTTGGTTCTATAAAGTATCCAACAGATTTATCATGATTTCCTCCAATAATTATTTCTGCATCTGCATCTTTTTTGGCAGCATCAATATAGCTTGCGATTTTGTCAAAAGAGCCTTCATGGATCACTGCATTGACAAAATTGCTAGTGTCATCTGGAGCTCCCATTTTAATTTCTTTGCACTGTGCAATTAAATGAGATTTTACGTCACCCCAAAGAGATGCAGGGATGTAAGCACGTGAGGCCGCAGAACATTTCTGTCCTTGATATTCAAAAGCACCTCTTGTAATTGCCGTTGCAATTTGTAAAGGATTTGCAGAGTTGTGCGCCCAGATAAAATCTTTTCCACCAGTTTCTCCTACAATTCTTGGGTAGGTTTTATAGTTGTGAATGTTGCTTCCGATTTGTTTCCATAAATTTTTAAATACATGGGTTGATCCAGTAAAGTGTAAGCCAGAAAAATCTGGAGAAGCCAATACGGTATCTGTAATCATTACCGGGTCTCCATAAACTACGTTAATAACTCCTGCTGGCAATCCTGCTTCTTTGAACAAATCAACAATTACCTGTGCAGAATAGGCTTGATGATCTGATGGTTTCCAAACAACAACATTTCCCATTAAGGCTGCTGCTGCTGGCAAGTTTGCTGCAATAGATGTAAAGTTAAAAGGTGTAATTGCATAAACAAATCCTTCTAAGGGTCTATATTCAACGCGATTCCAAATTCCAGGTGCTGAGGCAGGTTGGTCTTTAAAGATATCGGTCATGTATTCGACATTAAATCGAAAGAAGTCAATCATTTCACAGGCCGCATCAATTTCTGCTTGATGAACATTTTTTGATTGGGCAATCATGGTCGCTGCGTTCATTTTAGCTCTGTAAGGGCCTGCTAATAACTCAGCAGCCTTTAAAAAGATTGAAGCTCTTTCTGTCCAACTTGTGCTAGACCAAGCGTGTCTTGCCGCTAAAGCGGTAGCAATTGCATCGTCTACATGGCTTTTATTAGCCGTATGATATTGTCCAACAACATGTTTGTGGTTGTGAGGAGGGGTAATATTTTTTGTGTTTCCGGTTCTTACTTCTTCGCCATTGATATGCATTGGAACATCAATTTTGCTATTGTACATCGCCTTATAAGTTGCCAATAATTCTTCTCTCTCTGGAGAATTAGGTGCATATCCTTTTACGGGTTCATTCACTGCTTTTGGAACGTTAAAAAATCCTCTTGCCATTTTGTTGTGTTTTTAAATTTTAATCGACTAATTTTGAAGTGCAAAGTTACGATTTTTTAATAGAAAGCAAACAAAACCGAGTCCAAAACTCGGAATAAACAATTTAGAATTACCATGTGTACAGTAACCTATTTACCTTTAGGGAATGATGATTTTATTCTTACTTCCAACAGAGATGAAAGCCCAATCAGAAAAACACTCGCTCCAGAGGATTATCTTGAAAATAAGGTTCTTATTAGATATCCTAAAGATGAATTGGCAGGAGGTACCTGGATTGGCTTGAGTGAACAAAAAAGATTGGTTTGTTTGTTGAATGGAGGTTTTACTTCCTATAAAAGAGCGGCTACATATCGTCTTAGTAGAGGGATCATTGTCAAAGATTTGTTAAGTGCTCCTGACGCTATTTTAAGTATTCATAATCTTAATTTGGAGGGCGTAGAGCCTTTTACCATCGTGCTTGTTGATTGGAAAAATGGTTTAGATACCTATGAGTTAGTTTGGGATGGAGCTCAAAAGCATTTTAAAAAATTAGCCCAAGAACCAGCAATTTGGTCTTCTTCAACCTTATATACTCTAGAAGAGAAAAAGCTCAGACAATCTTGGTTTAAAAACTGGTTAGAAAAGCAAAATAAATTTTCAAAGGAGCAAATTTTAAGCTTTCATCAAGATACGCAATTGGGCGCTCCTGAAATATCGATTAAAATGAAACGCGATTTTGTAGAGACCGTAAGCACCACTTCAATTCTTAAAAAGGGACAAGAGGTTCACATGTCATATCTTGATTATAAAAATTAACCTTTCTATCTATCTAATAGAATAAAAAAGCAGCAACAGAAGTTACCAACATACCAATACTTCCCAAAATAAAATAAACCGTATTCAACATGCAGAACTTGATAAAGGTCTTAAAGGTTCCTTGGCCGTAAAAACGTTTCATGGCTAAGAATAAATAGATTAAAAATAACAAGATAAAGATTCCAATTATATAGCCTGGATGTAAGAAAAAGTTTACCAAATAGAAAACAGTTAATAATAAAAAGAAGACCGTTTGCGTATGAAAAACAAAAACCAAATGTTCAACATAGGTATATCTTCCCCTTATGTAGAAGAATTTTAAAAACAGCGTAAAAAATGGTAATAGGACGAAAAGTGAAATTGAAGCATAGGAGAAGATTTGTTGTATAAAATCTTTCCTTCCATCTTCTTTTTTCCAAATAGCAGAAATTTTTTCTGATCGATTATACATAAAGCGATTCCAAAAGCTTTTTTCTACCCCCAAACTATCCAAAGCTGCATCTATGGGCATATAGGGGTGTTTTTCTTGAAAATCCATAAATTTATTAAGTTCTGTGTCACCAATTTTGAAGCTTTGGTCGGTATTCTTTATGGATACGTTGCCTTTCGCACTTTTAATAGTTGATAATATTTCTTTTTTTTGCGTAGAATCGACCTCCTTTAAAGCATCATTAATGCCTTTAGTAGCTTCAGATTGAATGCTATCTAATGGGATGCTTTTTAAATTTTCGCTAATGGATTTGTTTTGATTTCCATTTTTGAAGTCGTTAAATCTTTCGTAGCTATCTGTGACCCCTAACATCACAAAAAAGAGGATGGAAATGGTTAAATAAAAGCGAAAAGGATTGGTGTAGCGTTCTCTTTTCCCTTCGATATAATCTTTAGAAACCTTGCCAGGTTTTACAAGCAACGGAACAATGGTATTCCAAAACTTTGCATCCCAAGAGAAGAACCCGTTAAAAATCTCATAGATGAACTCTCCGAAAGTTACTTGCTTGTCTCTGTTGGACTGACCACACTCTGGGCAGAATTTTTCGCCACCAAAAAAAGGATGTCCACAATTGAGACATTTCGTTTGACGAATAATATTTAATTTTTTACTCTTTTTCATTAATTTAATACAGGAGCGGCTGTTAATTGAAAAGAAGGAATACTTACTTTAAATTTTTGATCAGTATTTAATTGTATCATGGTAAAAGTACCTTTCATAGCGCCTGTAGATCCAATCAAAAGACAATGAGATCGATAGGTGTACCTTTCGTCTGGGTGCAACACAGGTTTTTGACCCACAACACCTTCACCTTCTACAAATTCTGTAGCATTTAAAGAATCAGAGATTTCCCAAAAACGTTCTAAAAGTTGCACAGTATCTTTGGTAGTGTTTTCTATGGAAATATAATAACTAAAGGCATGATGCAGCACATTGTTTCTATAAACAGTACCATCATAGGTGGTTTTTACCGCTATTTTAATTCCATTCGTTATTTTTTGTACCATAAATATAGGTTCAACTTGTGTACTCAAATATAACAACTTTCAAAACAAAATAAGAATGCAGGGGCCATTTTTATTGTGTTTGTTCAAAAATACTAGTTTGTGAGCCAATAACCCTGTCATAATTGGCGTTCATAGGTCTATAGTACACAAGTACTGTATATGAATTTTCCGTCTGGTAAAAGGACCCCGAAAATTGGGACATATTTACCTTGTCATTTGGCGTTCTACTAACAAAATTATAATTGTAGAAGCCTTGTTTTAATACTAGGGTAGCCAAATAGCTTTCTGTTTTGAGATCGTATTTCATTTGGTTTTCTGCCTCCGTTTCAAAATTATTGAAAGCACCATATATGTAGACCTTTTTAGGTTCCAAGTTTTTGGTTTTTAGTGAAAAATGAACATACACATAATCAGCCTCAGTGCTTGATGAATTCGTATTAATGGCCCTAATGAGAAACTCTCCATTAATATCTGGACTATAAGTATAAGGCTTGTTGAATCTTGGATCTTGGACGTGTAAATAATGATGATAAATTTGTTTTTTTTCTACTTTTGCAATCTTGAGAGTGGTCGATGTGAGCGCCTTGTTATCAAAATTTAAAAATTCATTAGCAGCATCAAAGGTGGCTCCAGAATTTGAACCGTAAACGATTTGATTTCGTTTGTAAAAAGGTTGGCTAAACTGGGTGATAGCAGTATTCCAATTATTATTTTGTAAGACAGCAATTTTAATTTCCTGACTGGGATTGTTAATGTTGAGTTGCGGATAATTAATGCTAAATTCAACATCTTGATGACTATTGCTTTGGCCAGACGCTCTGCTTCGTATCACTTTTACTCCAACTTGTACAAGGTTTTCAAAATAGGTAAATCGCCTTTTCAAAACAGGGTTTCCCATAGGGTCGATAATGGTTACTTGGTAGTTGCCACTTTTTTTAATATGCAAAGACTCATTTGGAATTTCAAAAACATAATGGGTGTAATCCTGAAGTGTGTTAAATGAGTTTTCATATTCTTGAATGGTTTGTTGCTGGAAGCCATCAATATATTCGTTTGCCAAAAGATCACTTGGTTTCCAGTCAAATGTCATGTGCTCAATTTTGTATTGATATACTTTCTGGTTTGCCTCTAAATCATCAAAGCTAAAGTTTAATGGGGTCCCCAATGGCACAATTGTACTTGTAAGTTCCTTGTCTGTCGGGGCAAAAACAACCGATTTAATCCATGTTTGTGCTGCTTCTTGCGCAAAAGAAGTACCAAGAAAATAGATGAATAAACTACTAAAAAAAACAATTTTTTTCATACAGACCTTAAGGCTAAGAACAAAGGGTTTACATTGTAAATTGATACAAACCTACTAAATTAAATAAAAACAAATTTCTAATTTATTTAGAATCATTATAAATAAACAAATCTTTATAAGATATCAGTTGTTTTATTCGAGTAAGGTTTCCAAAATTTTTAAATTTGCATGTTTTTTTAAGATAATTAAAAGTCATACTTACTATGTCAAGAGACATCCGTATAAAAAAAGGTTTGGACATCAAACTTGTTGGCGAAGCAGAGCAAACCACCACTGAGTTACCTATTGGTGGGGTTTATGCAATAAAGCCAAAGAATTTTCACGGAATTATTCCTAAAATTGTAGCAAAAGTTGGGGCAGAAGTTAAAGCAGGAGATTCACTTTTTTATTCAAAGAGTGATGAGCGCATAATTTTTCCTTCACCAGTTAGCGGTACAATAGAAGAAATAGTTCGTGGTGAACGACGCAAAGTTCTAGAGATTAGAATTCTTGCCAATTCAAAAAATGAACATGTAGATTTTGGAGTAAAAGACGCTTCAAGCATGTCTTCAGAAGAGGTAAAAACACATTTGCTAGCTGCAGGATGTTGGCCTTTTGTAAAACAGCGTCCCTTTGACGTGATTGCAAATCCAAATCAAGCGCCAAAAGCAATTTTTATTTCTGGATATGCAAGTGCACCGATTTCTGCCGATTATGATTATGTGTTAAAAGGAAAAGAAGCAGAATTGCAAGCGGCTCTTACCGCGATTGGGAAACTCACCGAAGGGAAAGTGCATGTTTCTGTTTCAAAAAATTCTACCCTTTCGCCTTTTAATGAGCTAAAAGGAATCGAATTGCACAAATTGTATGGACCACATCCTGTTGGGAATGTGAGTACTCAAATTGCACAAGTGAACCCTATTAACAAAGGAGAAGTTATTTGGACGATTACTCCTCAAGACCTAGTTGTTATTGGAGAGTTGTTGCTAACTGGAAAATTCAATCCAAAAAGAACAATCGCTTTGGCAGGTTCTAAATTTACCAAGCCGTCTTATGTAACTGCATATCCAGGAGCAATGATTCAAAGCATTGTAACGAGCAATTTGCAAGCAGATAATACACGAATTATTAGTGGAAATGTATTAACAGGAACTCAAGTTTCTTTGGAAGGAGCTTTGGGGTATTATGACAACCAAATTACCGCCATTCCAGAAGGAGATGATTACGAGTTTTTTGGATGGAATAAACCAATTTTTAATAAAATATCTACTTCTAGAGCGCTTACTTTTTCTTGGTTAAAACCAAATAAAAAGTATGATTTAAATACCAATACCAATGGTGAGCACAGAGCATTTGTGGTTACAGGTTCGTATGAAGAGGTTTTTCCATTGGACATCTTTCCAATGCAATTGTTAAAATCTTGTATGTACAAAGATTTGGATGAAATGGAACTTTTGGGAGCCTATGAAATTGCTCCAGAAGATTTTGCACTCACAGAATTTATTTGTGTGTCAAAACAACCACATCAACAAATCATTAGAGAAGGTTTAGACTTAATGAGAGAAGAATTAGGATAAGATTATGGGCTTAAAACAAAACTTACACAGGTTAAAAGAAAAGTATAAAGGAACCAAGATGGCTCCTGCATTTAATGCAATCCATACCTTTTTATACTTGCCAAATGAGACCACTCACGGAGGAACTCATATTAAAGCGGCAGACGATTTAAAACGTACGATGAACATTGTTATTATGGCATTAGTTCCTTGTTTGATTTTTGGAATGTTCAATGCTGGTTTTCAGCACCATGTTGCTGTAAATGGCAATTTTACTTCGGGAATGTCCTTTTTTAGCGGAGATTTCTGGAATTTAGATAATTTATTTGTTGGAGCAGCCAAGATTTTGCCTTTGGTAATAGTTTCGTATGCGGTTGGATTGGCTGTAGAATTTGTTTTTGCAGTAATCAAAGGGCACGAAGTAGAAGAAGGATATCTTGTAACAGGAATGTTAGTTCCTTTAATTGTACCCGTTGATATTCCATTATGGATGTTATCCGTAGCCGTTATTTTTGGTGTTGTTATTGGTAAAGAAGTTTTTGGTGGTACAGGAATGAACATCTTAAATCCTGCTTTAACCATTAGAGCATTCTTGTTCTTTGCATATCCAACATGGATGTCTGGAGATAAAGTATGGGTAACTGGAGCTGTTGAAAAAGCAGGTTCAGTAGATGCCATCTCTGGAGAAACTATTTTAGGGAGTTTGGCACAGGGGAAAGACTTTGCGTACTCTACTTGGGACATGTTCTTTGGTTTTATTCCAGGTTCTGTAGGGGAAACTTCTACGCTATTAATTATCGTTGGTGCCCTGTTTTTGATTTTCACAAAAATCGGAAGTTGGAGAATCATGCTAAGTGCTTCTTTAGGTGCTTTGGCTATGGGCTTAATTTTTAACGGAGTGGTTGATCAAGGATGGATTAGTGATGGTAGCAAATTTTACAGTTTAATGAGTACACCTTTTTGGCAACACTTATTGATTGGAGGATTCGCTTTCGGAGCGGTTTATATGGCAACGGACCCTGTAACAGCATCACAAACGAATAAAGGAAAATGGATCTATGGTTTCTTGATTGGGTTTATCTCGATCATGATTCGTGTATTCAACCCAGCGTATCCAGAAGGAGTTATGTTGGCAATCTTATTAATGAATGTTTTTGCTCCAACTATTGACCATTATGTGGTTCAAGGAAATGTGAAGAGAAGAAAAAAACGTTTAAAAGTTAAAACAGCTTAAGTCATGTCTAAAAAAACAGATAGTAATCTATACACAGTGCTTTTTGCCATCGGAATGGTGGTAATCGTAGGTGCTATGTTGGCTTTTTTCGCATCGTTTTTAAAACCGAATATCAGCGAAAATAAACGTATCGAAAAGCAACAAAACATATTGTATGCAATGGGGGTTAATGAAAATGATGAAAGTAGTGCTGTTTTTGTATCTAAAGACAAAGTAGCTGCTGAGTTTTCTAAATACATTACAAAACAATTGGTGATTCAAGGAGGTAACGTGACAGAAAACCCACAGGCCTATTTGATCGATGTTAAGAAGGAACAAACCTTAGCAAAGGAAGGAAAACAAAGAAGGTTTCCATTATTTGTTGGAGAAAAGGATGGAAAAACTTTTTACATTGCTCCAATTCGTGGAAAGGGACTTTGGGATGCAATTTGGGGTTATGTAGCTATGGATGCAAATATGGTAGTTCAGGGTGTCTTTTTTGATCACAAAGGAGAAACACCTGGTTTAGGAGCCAATATCAAACAACGTTTCTTTATGGATGATTTTATCGGAGAAGAAATGATGAGTGGTGGTTCTTTTAAAGGAATTACGGTTGCCAAAGGAAATAATGATCCAAAGAACGAAGACAAAACAGATCATGAGGTTGATGCCATTGCTGGAGCAACCATTACTGGTGACGGAGTAACAGCGATGATTCGATCAGAGTTGAAACAATATGTAACTTATTTTAACACCTTAAAAGCAAATTAATATGGGACTTTTATCAAAAAAAGACGCAGCATTAATCACAGATCCGCTAACAGATAACAATCCAATTACCATCCAGGTTTTGGGAATCTGTTCTGCCTTGGCAATTACCGCTGAATTAAAAGCGTCTATCGTTATGGCCGTTTCTGTATTGTTTGTGTTGGGATTAGGGAATGTGGTAATCTCGTTATTGAGAAATATCATTCCATCAAAAATTAGAATTATTGTACAGTTAGTCGTGGTGGCTGCTTTGGTAATTATTGTAGACTTAGTGCTAAAAGCCTTCGCTTATGAATTGAGTAAAACCTTATCAGTATTCGTAGGTTTAATTATTACCAACTGTATTATTATGGGACGTTTTGAAGCCTTTGCTTTGGCAAACGGGCCTTGGAAATCTTTCTTAGACGGCATTGGAAACTCTTTGGGTTATGGTATTATTTTAGTGATTGTAGGATTCTTTAGAGAGTTACTAGGTTCAGGAACCTTATTAGGATTTAAAGTATTGGGAGACCCAATTGAAAAAACAGGCTTGTATGCATTTGGTTATGAAAACAACGGATTCATGTTGTTGTCACCAATGGCCTTAATTGTATTAGGAATTATTATTTGGGTACAACGTAGCAGAAACCCAGCATTAATAGAAGAAAATTAAAATTATGTAACAGAAGGCAGTCACAGTTTGCAGTCAAATGCTAACTGAAAACTGAAAACTGAAAACTGAAAACTGAAAA
>Ga0070748_1001239_pt1 | contig 11944 bp, 9 predicted proteins | sample VirMetDEL_Nov_12_FD_77015 | JGI IMG/M metagenome (GOLD analysis project Ga0070748, IMG submission 77015) | Aqueous microbial communities from the Delaware River and Bay under freshwater to marine salinity gradient to study organic matter... | ecosystem: Environmental > Aquatic > Marine > Coastal ...
CAGTAGGGGGAGCAATTGCAAAGTTAAACTCTGTATTAGGGTAAGCAGTCTCGTCTATTGTGTAGTCAACATCTTTAACAAGAGCAACTTCCACAGGTGCAAGGGGATCAACATTATTATATTGGGCCGCAAACAAAACAGACGTATCAGTTTCAGTATAGTAAAAGTCTATGGCGAACTGAGTAGTAACCCCGTTGCCCGCAAATTCTGTCTTAGTGCTTTGATTATCAAATGCCATATATCATCCTTAATCTACGAGATTACCTTTTATAAACTGCTTGTCGCCAGTAACTTCTTTCCCTGTAAGTGTATCATACCCAAACCCATGCCTACCAGCACCACGAAGCATCCAATGTCCTGCTCCAGGTCCATGATTTCGTAGGAATCTAGCGGCTGCTTTACCTTTATCTTTACTCTTACCTATGTTCTCAAAGTCCCTAAAGAGTGACCCGACTGGTCCAGTAAATGAATCCACTAACGAGGCTTGCCCCCACATGTTACGGGCTTGAATCATCCTCATAATAGGATCAGTAAACATAGGAGCAGGAGAGGTTTTGTTTATAAAGTTGTGTAGCACCCCTTCCATATCACCTCTAGCTAGTTTCTCAAACGCAGGTTCTTTATCTAATAACGCACTACTGAAAGCATCTACTGCCATAAATACACCTGCACTAGCACCTATGTACTGAGCAAGCATAGCGGAGTGAGCAGGGGTTCCCATGTTTCTTTGCGCTCTACCGAACCTCTCACCGAAGTCAGTACCCATTTTCATAATAGTCCCCTTAAATGTGAACAGGGAGTTAGTGAAAGCATCAGCATCAGTAAGGGTGTTCTTGCCAAGGTTAAAGCTGTTAGCCAGTGTTGGCTGTGGCGTACCCTGTTTGGCACGTCCATTTATAAAGCCTATCATTTTAGTATGTAGCTCATTCTTTCTAGCAAACGCAGAAGCGGCACTACCAGAGAATAGAGAGTCATCTAACTCAAATATATTTAAAGGATTGATAAACATATCAGGGTCATCCCATAATCCTTCAACTCCCTTTAATTTATCGTACTGGTCAACAAGAAGTTTCATCTCGCCCTTAGAGAACTGGGCTTGTGATAGAGTCTCTTTTAATGAGGCGTTTATATTACCATCTCGTACGCCCCTAATAGCCATGTTTAAAGTAGCAGAAGCTTCTAGTCCGTTGGTCATCTCACTAAGATGGGTCTGCAAAGATAGGCCTGTAGTGTCTAGGAACTTACCTGCCCCCTGACTCATTTTCTCAAGGATTATAGTAGAGCCATCGGCAGCTACTAGGTCATTATTCATACGAGATACAGAGGTTCCATCAGCTACGTTTGAGAATAGACCGAACATATTGGCAAGTTTATGACGTTCTTCCTTACCTATAGCGGCTAGATTAGAGAACTTTCTAACTTGGCTATAGGTAGCGGAAAACGCATTAATCGTTCCACGGTCAGTCATAACTGTGTGCATACCAGTGGTTATATCCATTGGCGCAGTAGCGACAGCCGTAGACCCTAGCTTAAATAGTTGTGAGTATTTAAGGCCAACAAACATCTTACCTAACCAAGAGTAGTTTGTATCAGGCCTCTGCTGCATAACAGTTAGAATCTGTTGGCTTCTGGTTTTTGTGTTTTGAAAATCATCAGCGTATTTTTGACTATTCTCTGGGGTAAAAGATTTCTTGACTGTCTCGAAAGCCTTGTCCATTACCTTATTAAAAGTCTCTACAGGTTCGCTACCAAACATAGAATGATTAGTTATAGCTGTAGCCGAGTCGTTTATCTCTCTTATAGTAAAGTGCTTAAGTCTGTTGAATCCCCAAATGCTTCAAAAGCTTGGAACTCAGCGTCCCCCGACTTCCAGTCTAGCTTACGGCTTTTAGTCCTGCTCATAAGGAATGCTGTGAAGGCATCACTCTCTTCACTAAATGTACCTTGTAGTGTATTAAACTTACCGTGCATTTGCTCGAACATTACTTTACGTCTAGCCTTAGCACCTGCTGTTTCACCTGCAAACCCGCCAATAAACTTAGTATTGTCTACCAACTCTTCCATCTTATCTGCGTAGTCGGCAGGGCTTAATGCTCTGATCTTCTTAGCATCATAGGTCTTACGCCACAGGTATCCTTTTTGTTTACCTATAAGAATACCCGAAGCTACTTTTTCAGCGTGGGTCTTTTCGTTGAGTTTACGGATAGCTGCGTATATGTCCATTATGGCCTGACGCTCTTTAGGCTCAGGTATTAGGTCATCTATGACAGCAGTCAGATCGTTTGCCTCTGCATGGGACAGCCTGTGGATTGCATTAACCGATCTTTGATAGAAGTCTTTATTACCTTTAGAGTTGAATAGGTGTGACCCTAACCTCTTATAAACCTTTTCTGTAAATTTCCCATCAGTCCCGTCTAATATCCCTGACCTTAAAGCGTTCTGAAAGTCAGCTTCTTTAGAACCTTTTCTGTGTATTGCAGAAGCACCGCCTCCCTCAATAATATCTTTTGCGGTTCGTAACATCTGCTCAGGAGACTCATTACTTGCAAGTAGCTGTGTAGTTAGCTTCTGCTCTCTTAACTTGGTTAGTACCCCATCTTGAATACGTCTACGTGCTAAGAACTCTATACTGTCAGCCGTGCCTTTTAGCAGTTCAGAAGCCTGCTCACTAATATCCATGTTTTCATCAAGGTACTTGGTCTCATAGACTTTGATGGTATCTTCCATACCCTCTATCATATCGTCTATTTCTTTTCTAAGACCTGCATCAAACACTTCGTCAAAGTTTTTACCTACTGACGTGACAGCATCTCTTAGACAATCTGTATATTTAGACATCAACATTCCCCAATACTTTACCAATGCTACAGGTAGCGAAATTCTCTTTCAACTTTCCGAAGGTCTCTTTGTCTTTTATAAAGTCTAACTTTTCTAGCATCTCTATTTTAATTTTATCGTCCATGTCGCCAAAGACTTCATTTATATCATTGGTAAGCATTTCAGCTTGCTTAGTTACTATGTCGTCTTCTGCCCCACTACCAACTAAAGCTTTCTGCTCAGGGGTAACAGCCCTTTCCGCTTCTGGTACATAGTCCATACGTTGAGTAGGGTCATCCATTCTGGTAATCTCTGCTGCCTTTTGCTTCTTAATGGACTCAGCTACCCCTGCTGTTTTGGGGTCGTTCATATCTACGTCAGGTATTTCTGATTCGTCTAACTTCTGTATCTGACTAGGGTTAAAGTCCATATCGCCATATACAGCCTTGTCCCCGCCCTCTATACCTAGAGCAGCTTTGTCTAGCATGACTAGGCTATTGTAGGCTGGGATACCCTTAGAGTTAGTCCCTGCTGTAGCGTACCCATCAAAGCCTGCCTCGGCTATAATTCTGTTAAACAGTGTAGGAGAATCAGTAACCCCATCAAGTGTACTAAGGAAATCCACAGCATCTTGTACGGTCTCAGGGAAGAACTCCTTTGCGCTAGTCGAATCCCCAAGGACAGTTTTAATCCCCTTGGATACGATAGCCCTTAACTTCATAAGGTTCTCTGGTGACTCGTCAAATATGTTGGCATCTTGTGCAGGCTTTACAGTAGCTACTACACCCTTACCTTTATTATCTAAGTCTTTGACTATGTTTTCTTTTAAGTGTTTAGCATCAGAAAACTCTACTGCTCCGTACCCTCTGGTCGTGTTCTGCGAGAAGTTGAATTTTCCTGTTGAGTATTTGCTTGCGTAGAATACCGAGTCTTTAACCTCTGCAGCACTCTTCTTGGGTATATAGTTGTACTCGTCCTGACCACCACGTACAGAATAAGTAATATCATCGTACATATCAGATACATAATTAGGATTCTCTTTGACACCTATCTTAGCTAGAGTGTCGTTGTGTGCTGCTGTCTGTACCATAGCATCGAACGCATCATCTCCGTATTGTAGTTGTGCATACGTGGCTGTCTTCCTAGCCATCTCATTCATCTTAGCGTCTGGTACCTTTGCTTCAAGTAGACTACCTAGCCCGCCTTTGTAGCCAATAGCTGCTCCCATAGCACCACCAAGCATACCGCCACCAACAATCATGGCTACTGCTTCTGTTGTACTAAGGTGTTCTCCGTACAGTTCACGGTTCATCTTCAATGCGGGAAGGTCTAAGGCAGCGATACCTACTACAGTCTCAGTTGCTCCAAGGGCTGCGCCCCCTAACCCTTTATAGGCTTTCCCACTGGCAAGTTGTGTACTGACTTTTAATAGGCCTGTAGTCACCTTGTCATCGGGTATAATGTTTGTTGCTTTAAATAGTGCGCTTACTGCTGCCTGTGTAGTCTTAGATACAACTCTAGCAGCTACTGCTGTCCCTGCGGCACCCAACAGACTACCACCAATTATACCAACAGGGTCAGCCATCCCGCCTACTAATGAACCACCAATATTAGCGATAGTTGCCATTACAGGAGACTCAGCCGCAGCAGCAGCTAAAGTTTGGTTGTGCTGATCTATTTCGAGCATTCGTTCGTGTCTAAGTTCAGCGTAACCTCTATTAACTTTTTCATCTGGCCCAAAGGCATAGTCGCCTTTTAGGTTATATACTTCGTTAGCAAACTGGCCAACTAGCTTTTCGTCTACGTCGCTGTACTTAGCATGGATAGCGTTTCCACCTGTAACGATAGAGCCTGTTACGTTATCCCGTAAGCCTTGTGATACAGAAGAACCAAATACATCTAATGAACCTACCTTCTCTCCAAGGGTGTTAGATGGGCATCTTGGTTAACCATTTCTTCTGTATATCTAAAGGACGACATTAGTTATCTCCTAATGTCTTAGCTAGAACCTTTAGTCTTTCTTGAGCTTGACGCTGCCTTCTCTTGGCATTGTTAAGGTCCATCTTCAAATAGATAGTATCGGTTGCCCCTGACGCTTTCCCAGCTATATTTTTTTCTAGGTTCTTAATATACGAGTTGAGGTCATCTACTTTAGCTATAGTCTTTTTTCTCTCACCGATAGGTGCAAGTATTTTCATTTCATCAACAGATAGAGTTTGACCACCACTCTCAAATTTTAGTGTGTGATCTAACGTGCGACTTCTAAATTGTAGAACCGCTTCATTCTGTCTCTCAGGATTGTTCTTAATGATAACCTTGTCTCCAAAGACTTCTACAAATCTCTGAGTCATCTCCATCTTATCTTTCATATTACCCATGCGAGTAAGTTCTATATATTCATTACTGTTAGTCTGATCGTTTTGCTCGTAGATTTTCTTCATAGCGTTTATATCTACAGCATCATTGTACTTAGCAAGGATACCTTCAAGAGCTACTGAGGGAGAAGATATTACATCTTTAACAGCATTAAACGATGCTTTGTCCTTAACTAATTCTCTAGGTAAAATAAACGCATCAGCATCATTTTCATTTGCAAAGGTAGCTACGTTTTCTCCGAACTCTTTTATGGCCAACTCGATTGCGTCGCCTGAGTCCCCGCCTGTACGCTCTAAGTTAGTATACGCTAGTGCCTCTATAGACTGACGAATACCTCTGTTGTACGCACGGTTGTTTGTTCCGTTAGTAAATTGCCTCGGTAGAGCTATATCGCTGCTCTCCATCTTACTGCCTATTTGCTGCTTAAAATCAGCCATGCTTATGCCTGCTAATTCTTTTAGTGCGTTGCTGTTGTACCCACCTTTCTCTTGAGTTATTACGTGTAGGGCTGATCCTAGTCGTGAGGAAAATCCAGCATTCATTTTATCTAGTAGTATAGTGGCAGGTTCAGCGTCACCTGACTCGATAAGATTAGATACCATTGTGTCTCTGTATTTACCTGCAGAGTTAAATAATTGGTTTACTCTAGGCCCGTAGTTACTGCCTTCATCCTTTATAACTTTTAATTGTTCGGACATCATATCTGTAACTTGAGGATGAAAATAACTTCTTTTAGATGGTGATACACCTGCCTCACCGTACAGATCATCCATTGATTGAAAGCCTGCTTCCATATCGCCCTCTGCAAAACGAGCAGCGATATTCTTATCAGCTTCAATCATTAAGGCAGGGTCAAACTTAGCTTGAAAGAATTTACTTTTAGCTTTAGCTATAATCTCCGACTTAAATTTAGCCGCCTCTGGTCCTTTAAGCTTCATGGACTTAACCATTTCGTCTGCCTCTGAACCAAGTATTTTTAAGGCCTGACCGTTTATGTTTCCATCAGGTGTTGAGGCATAGAAGTTAGACGTAGCACTAGCTTCTCTATAGATAGTGTCTGCTGTCATGTCTACAGCTTGCGCCCTAAACACAGCTTTACTAGGAGCAAACTCCCCTTCGGGCTTTACGTCTAAAAGACCTTTAGCTATGGTAGGTGCGGTGGAAACTGCCATATCAGCAGCGTTCGGGTCTTTAAGGGCTGACTTGTATTTCTTAAATCCCTCAATAGCATTGTTCATTGTATTTACACGGTACTGAGTAGCTGCTTTCTCTACTCCCTGCTCAAGTCTAAGTTTTTGTGCAGGTGTGGCGTTAGCCTTTAATACTTTAATCGTATCTGCGTATCGCCCATCCCCATGTTGCGCTATCCCTCTAGTGGCATTAGCTATCATGGATTCGACAGAACTTCTTTTAGTGTTCTTTACTTGGTCCTCGCCAAAGAGACTCACACTTTGGTCTAACCTTTGTAATAGCTTCTCTGTTTCTACTGGGTCGGGTTCGCCTGACTTCATTTTCTCAGAGGCGTAGTCCATATTTAAAATCATCCCATCAAAAGACTTCTTAGCCTTCTTCTTGAGCATAGACATCTCTACGCCAAACTTAGCTCTATCGGAATGACGACCAGTTACGTTTCCGTAATGGGACTTCGCCTTGTTAGAGTAGGTGATTGTATTACCCTCTTTCTTTAACTCGTCCTCTGCTGCACTAAGTTCGTCTAAATCTTGTGAGATGTTTCTGTACGCCTTTATAGGGTTGCCTGCCATATCCCTTGATTCGTATTCGTAATCGCCCTTATCGTCCATTTTATTCTGGTTGACTTTGATTTCATCACGCTTATTATTTAGGGTGCTGTTGTAGCGTTCCTGCCAATCTATTAGCTCGGCTTCATTACCTTTCTTCTGTAACTGCTGACCAATCTTATTCAGAGTACCGCCCATCTCCCCTATAATATCTGAACCAGAGTTTACAGGTTTAGCTGCAACGGCTTGGCCGAAGCCAGAGGGTGCTGATTGAATGTTTGATACTGGAATCTTTGGCATAACTTCCCCTTAACCTATACTACCCATTGCCATGTTACCGCCTGTCTGTAGCCCGATTGAGAGAGCTTTCATCTTAGCTCTCTTGCTCAGTACAGAACGCTCACTTATTAAGTTGGCTTGTTGCACAGACATTTGCTCGTTACGCCAGTCTTGGGCACGTTGCGTCTGTATCTGAGATTCAGCGAAGTCCATAGCTGTATCGGCAAGTACGTCAATCGCACTGCCTTCTAGCTTAACTCCGCCTTTTATAAACGCACTCTTTTGAGAGGCTTCCATACGTAGACCCTGCCTACGAATTGATCTTACTTTTAGTTTGGTGTTAAAGGATTCTACAGCCTTGGTTAACTCAAGAGCATTTAACTGCCCGTTGATTTCCCCACGCCTCATTTCTGCTTGAGCGAAGATGGACCCCATTTGCATGACTGCACCAGCAGCCTGCATACCCATACCTGCTATTGCCATTGGACTAGCCATCGTTAGACACCCCTCTCATAGATATAGAGACAAGAGTAAAAGGCTCTGCTCTATCATTACTTACACAAATTATCTGTTCTCTGTCAGATGAAGCACTTAACGTACGTACGAATTGTCCGCTTACTGGCGTGACTCCATCCTGTGTTGTGATAACTTGTTCCTCGTAACCACTATTTAATTCTTTAAATCTAAAGCTAAGTGAATTGTAAACTCTAACGCCTATTTGATCTACTCTTTTTATAGCCATTTGTGCAGTGCCAAACTGCATACCTGCTTCTATTGGCATGAGGCATACTTCCATTTCCTGAGCATACCCGATGTGTAAATGGGTATAAGTAGTAGGGGTGGTAAACTCTTTGAAATCCCCTAATCTAGCTACCCCAGAAGCGTCTGAGTTTTCATCGTACCAGTACACAACGTCACCTACCGCACCTATATCATACGTCCAGTAGTCGGAAGCAAATCCTTTGTCCCAGCTAATGGTCTGAGTTATAAAGTCTCTAGGGTCCACACTCTCTGACAAATCCCAGTACGCCTGCTGATTAACTTGGAAAGTAAGTGCAGCGTTATATAGAGATGCAAAACATATTCTAGTAAACGGGTTATATACAACAGACTTAAACTCAAAGCCCGCTATTGTTGCAGTAGAGTAGGCTAATACGTCTGACGCTCTACTTAGAGATACTAAGTGGACTAAGCCATTCTCCATGGTAACAACTAATAAGCCATTGTTTTCATCAAAAGAGAGTTGCCTAATCTCGGTGCCTTCGTACAAATCATCGGACAAAAGACTTATGTCCTTCTTTACAAAGGAGCCATTATCGTCACTGTATGAAATCTCAACTAATTTAGTGTACCCGTCAGCAGCAAACACCACATTGTTATCATACGTTATAGCTAAATTATTGGAGCTAACAGTGACGTTAGGTACGACTGAAATGTTCTGAGGTCCTATTATACCGCCCTCATTCCTATTAATATAAATTCTTTCGTCAGTCCCTATAATAAGGTTTCGTGTAGCCTGCATAAAGCGAATCTCTGTGTCTCGCTTAGTTGCCAAAGTAAACACGAATGGGTCAGTGTTTATAATACCACCGTCTTGCCCTACCGTGTACGTAAAGCCCTCATTAGAAGGTTCGCTTGTAATAAGTCTCTTGTTACTCATAAGTAGAGGATCGCCTACAGCAGAGCCGAATACAGTACAAGGTTTCTTTCTAGTACCTGCATAGATAAGACGACCATCAAACGCTACAGCAGTTTTAGGCCAACCTTGGTTAATTCCCCATGCGGGATAATACCATTCGCCATACGTACCATCTGGTACATACGCTGTAGCTCCGCCCGCTTGTGCGAACTGAGAAACACATACAGCCGTAGTAGCTGTAACGGAACTTACTCTAAAGTAATTGCTGTGTATAAACTTGTTTCCTGCCACGTCCACTATACCGACTACGTGAATGTATTCACCTACACCTACGTAATTAGCTATAGAGTCCACAGCAGCAGATAGCGTAGTACCTGCCGAATCAACTAGCTCTAGCTGAGTACCTGATCCAGATATCTTTAGTCGTTTGTTATAATCAGAGTTAGGTCCTAAATACGGAGTCTGTAGGTACTTAACTGTACCGTCAGCTATACCGTTAGAGGTAAGTGTGCCTGCAGGGTCTTTATAATAATATATAGGTATGAAGTCGAAATTAGGAGAATTGATTGTTACGTATACTCGCTCATTGAACTGGGTAAACTCTACCAACTTAGGGTCAGTCACAGCAACCCCAACCAGTATAGTACCTGTCAGTTGTAGAGTCTCAGTGTCGTCGTATAATCTTACGACCATGTTGGGGGCTGCGTAGTGTACAGATATTCTGTACACATCTCCCTCTACTTTATGGAAGTGGTTGTAGCTTCCATCAATCATAAACTGTAGAGGGTCATTTGCCCCATCGTTTATTAAGTTGATACCTTGGACTTTACGTGCCCCGCCTTGAGGCATAACAACAGCATTTTGCAATACTCTGCACCCATGAGGGTACTCTTTAATGTCTATTCTTCCATCAAGTTTTCGAGATAGTCTTCCCGACTTAACCGAAGTCTGCGTCGTTGTAAACTTCATGTCCTACCCTTCTAGCATTATCAAAGTAATCGAATTTAAAATCATCAGGGCTAACTTCTTGGCTGTTGATAGATTTACCATCAGCAAGATAAGCAGTGTATTCACCAAGTAATGCTTGCTTTAAAGCAGATGATTGTGTCATTGAATATGAAAGCTCTGCCGCTAACTTAGTAGCTACAGCCTCTTTGAACTTGTGGTCAAAGAAAGACTCAGGCATAGAGTTTCTAATATAGGCAAGGCGTAGCGGTTGAGTAACTCCATCTGCTGAGGATGGTGCCCCTACTACTAGCTTACGTCCTTCTATTTTATATTTTGGTTGGTAGTAATCATCATACATTACTCGCATGACTCTTACGCAATCTTGAGGAAGATTATAAATAGCTTCCGTTCCCCATGAGAAAGCGTCGCCACTAACTGCTAAGGTTTCCCTTTGTATAGCGAAATTCCAAAAGGCATCTCTTAAAACAAAACCTATAACTGTATCAATCGCATGAGAACACTCTCTTGCTCTTTTATTATCATCGTTCAAGGAGCCTATTCTTTCTTGACCGAGTTTCAATAGTGCGGAGTTGCAGATATCAACTTTGACTGTCATGTTGTCTCCATATAATAAAGGGGGAGTTTTTTAAGCTCCCCCTCATTGTACCTCGATTAGGCCGAGGAACCAAACCTAGTCTTGTAGGTACTTGATAAATACCTTGTCATTTGCCAATGCTCCAGAAGGTACAGCAACTACTACTGTCTCAACTGCAAGAACATCACCAATAGCTAATGCGTTTCCAGCATCATCTTCAAGAGTATAAGTAGATACGTCAGTACCACTTACTTCTAAAAGAACTGAACCCGCAGGAACTTTACCAATGAAACACTCGTCAGAAGCGTTAGCTGCTGTGATAGTGTCCCAGATTACGTGAATTGTGCCATGTGACTGTCCGCCACCGACTTGGTTATTCGGCTCAGTGATATAAGCCTGAGTAAAACCATCTCCATATACAATAGCCATGTAAGCCTCCTATTATGCTTTACAGATTACTTCAACTACTTTCTTCTCTTCCATACGGACTCCGCCCATAGTGAATTTAAGATATACTTGATTTAAGTAGTTTTTGTCTGGTCTCTCGTCAACTCTTGAAACAATGTCCTGACCCATAGCCATTAATAGACCATCAGTTGTGAACGCTAAGTTTCTTGAAGAACCGATAGCAAGAGTACCTCCACCTGCACCAACTGAACCATCAACTGGATCAAATGAAATTGAACTAGCAAGTTCCGGCATGAACTCAATCTTATGGAACATAAAGCCCATGTAAGATTTGATGTCACCGTTAACAAGAGCTTTAACTGTGTTGTAGTCAGAGCTTGTTACGTTAGTGTCTCTTAGTAAGTTCATGATATCTGTACCACGACATACTAGGTGAATCATGTCATCTCTTGAAGCAAGAGCTTCGTTAGCCCAGAATTTCTCGCGGATAATTCTAAGAGTTTCAAGCGAAAGTTTTGTAAAGGCAGAACCATCAGTTGCGCCAACTTTCTGTGTGTTAGGTAATGACACCGACGTTGAACCGTCTTTCCCTGCATAAGCATTACCAAGAGCGTTTTCAATGATGATAGTATCCATCTTTCTACCAGCGGCATAACGAGCAGCTTTAGCTACTTCTGACTCTGGGTTATGAATAAGACGAAGCTTATCTTCTTTGTCGATAGGGTGTGCCCAAGCCCAGTCTCTCATAGTTACACGTCTACGACTCCACTCGATGTCCGCAAACTTAGTGTCACTGTGACGACCAACTTTCTCGTACATTTCTGTTTCGCCAAGACGGTCATAGAAACCAGCTTCTGCGTTTAGTGTTTCAAAACGTACGTATGGACGTAGTCTTGATTCTTTTTGTTGTGATAAATGGTAGATGTTTGAGCCAAACTGCTTGACCTTCGATACATCAATGCTGCTTCCAACACTCATATAGAACTCCTTTTAGGATAAGTTACACAAAGTTTTTAAATTTCGTCCAAGCTACCCTCGATCTGAGGACTATGACTGATGGTTACGTATGAATGGGACTATAAGAAGCTACCCCACATATCCATGTACTAACATGGTACTATATGGGGCAGGGGTAGTGTCAAG
>Ga0070748_1001240_pt1 | contig 11941 bp, 12 predicted proteins | sample VirMetDEL_Nov_12_FD_77015 | JGI IMG/M metagenome (GOLD analysis project Ga0070748, IMG submission 77015) | Aqueous microbial communities from the Delaware River and Bay under freshwater to marine salinity gradient to study organic matter... | ecosystem: Environmental > Aquatic > Marine > Coastal...
TATTCTTATTGATAAGCATTACTCTATGCAATGGTTTCATGCTGAGATAGCCCGTCAGCTTGAGGCTGGGTACAAAGCACTTGAACGGGGTGAGAATGTTAGGCTTATGATCTTTATGCCACCTCGTCATGGTAAGAGCGATACAGCTACGCAGAAGTTCCCTAGTTGGGTACTTGGTAAGCAACCTCACTGGCCGGTGATGGTTAGTAGTTATTCAGATGAGCTTGCTACTGACTTCGGTATGCTTACTCGTAACATCATGACGAGTGACGAGTATCATGCCATGTTTGAGACTACATTACGTGCTGATGCTAAAGCTAAAGGTAAATGGATCACTCAAGAGGGTGGTGGCTATACTGCTGTTGGTGTGGGTGGTGCATTAACAGGTCGTGGTTTTAAGATTGGTATTATTGATGATCCTTTTAAGAACCGTGAAGAGGCTGACTCGGCTGTAGTACGTGAGTCACGTTATAACTGGTATCGTTCCACGTTCTACACCCGTCAAGAGGGTGCTAGCATGATTGTCTTTATTCTTACTCGTTGGCATGAGGACGATCTAGCCGGGCGTGTACTACGTGATGCTGAGATATCCAAGAAGAATGGTGAGCCTTATGACAAGTGGGACATCATCAGTTACAAGGCCCTTGCTACCGAGAATGATGACCATAGGAAGGTAGGCGAGGCATTATGGCCTGATAAGTTTAATGAGGCTAAGCTTGAGACTATGCGCTCTACAATGGGTACGTATGAGTTTAGTGCACTCTATCAACAGAATCCAGTGGATGAAGAGAACCGTAAGTTTAAACAGTCCTGGTTCAGGTACAAGGCTTATGAGCTAGTTGATCCAGCTGTTACCCATAACGTCATGACTATTGATCCTAGAGGTAAGGATGATATTACAATGGGTAAGGATTTCATTGGTATAACCATCAACTTTATAGAGAATGCAAGGAGTGACTATCCATTATGGCAATTCATGAGTTACCGTGAGAAGCTCAGTGCAACAGGACTCATTGATCTGTTGTTTACTAACTGGCATAGGTATCATTTAAGGGCTATTGGTATTGAAGATAACCAGTTCACTCAAGGATTACTAGCCTTAATACGTGAGGAGATGCGTAAGCGTGGAGTGTACTTAACCATCATCCTACTTAAGACTGGTGGTACGCAGAAGGAACTACGCATTGAAACACTAGTGCCTCGTTACGAGAATGGTGGTATAGTTCATCTTACCATCGGTGGACAGAATCAATGTACTGAGCTTGAAGAGGAACTTAAGCTGTTCCCTAAAGCGGCTAATGATGATGCTAGTGACTCAGCTGCTTATCAGAACCAAATGCCTAGTATGGTTGGTCATGGACAGGCGGCAGTAGTATCTGCAGCACCACCACAAGAGGTGAAACCTACCTTTGATATCAGCAACAACATGGCAACAGGTGGACAGATCAATATATCACGGGCAATACATGAATCAAGTGAGGACTATTAATATCATGCATGACGTTGCTAACCGTGAAGAGTGCCAGAAATCACGGGATTATATAAGACTGTTATCAATTAATAAACCAGGAAAGATATAACATGCGCTTTACCATCTACATTTACGCTAGTCAGAGCACTAAAGGGGAGCTTATCACCTTCAGATGCCCTCGTTGTGGTCGTATGGTGTTCAAGCATAACTCTAGCCATATGCTTGTCAGTAATGCACTCGGTGCTAGCCTTACCAGCCTTGATCCAGGTAGTCAGGTAACTGAGCATATGTGTCATAGCTGTAAGTCAATCTTCAGCATCTTGTATCAAAAGTAGAGGCTGCTGGTGTATAATCAAGCCTAACAGCCGGTTATTAGCAATATTAAAGGGTTAAATAAGAATCTATGGCAATTGAATACGACCGAACAGCACCCGTCCTTGACAATACTAACGTTGATAACATAGTCGATCAACCTGGACAAATAGACCAGTTAGCCAGCCTGTCCTTTGATATGTCTGACCATGACATCATCAAGAATCTTAACCACCGTATCCGTGATAGCCAGGACTATTGGAATGATGCTAAGGGCTTTGACCTTAAGAATGCACGGGCTATGAATACTCGTATGCACCTTGGCAAGATAGATGAGTCTGGTCTGTATAAGCACCAGAAGCAGTATAAAGAGAACCAACTGTTTGTAGCTGAAGAGTCTATTGTGGCTTATGTAACCAGTCAGATTGCTGGACCATTGGTTGTACCTGCCGGTCGTGAAGAGATGCATAAGCTATTTGCTGGTGACCTTGAGAAGGCTATTAAATGCTTCTGTGAGGATGTTGTCAACCTAGAGATGTTAGTAGAGCTTTGGGTCAGAGACATCATGAACAAGCGTGTGGCTATTGCTCACTTCTACTATGATAAGGATATCGACGATATCGTACTTGAACACAAGGACCCTGAGCACTGTATCCTTGATAAGAATGCTGCACTAGGTAAGAACCCTGGCTTTATATGCGATGTGCTTAAGCGTAGTCCAGAAGAGTTAATTAGCGAGTTCCCTGATAAAGAAGATGAGATCATGAAAGCTCTGGGTATTCAGCGCAAGACTCCTAAACAGATGACTAAAGAGGTGGCTGTACGTAAGGTATCTGTTACACATTATGATGATAAAGGCAAGCCACAAGAGGGTGTTGTCTGGTACTTCGACAATGTAGTACTGAACAAGATGCGTAACCCTAACTACCTGTACGCTAAGAAGGAACAGAACCTATTACGCTACCCTAAGAAGCCTTACATCTTCGGTAACCTGGTTAACTACGGAACGCACCTCATTGATAACACTACACCGCTTGAGCAAGCTGCTGAGATGCAGAAGTATCTCATGCGTCGTGGCCGTCAAATAGCTGAGAATGCCGACAAAGCTAATGGTATCCTAGTTATTGGTACAAGTTCAGGTCTAACTAAGGATGATGGACAGAACATTACTGGTGATCCTAATCAGAAGCTATTTGTAGAGAATGATAACGGCTTACGACTTGACCAGCTCGTACTACAGCTACAGGCTCAGACATTACCTGATTACGTGTTAAAGGACAAGCTGGATGCACGTATGCAGATAGGTAACCTTATGGGTGCACCTACTGACTTCACCGGCTCACAAGCTGATGATGGTGATCCTACACTTGGTGAGGTTATGGTTAAGAAGAACCAGGCAGCAGGTCGTCAGGATCTCATGGTACGGTCCATGACTCGTATGGTTGGACAGATCTATGAATACCTGGTACAGATGTTTATTGTCTGGTACGACAAGGATGGCCGCGACTTTACCTATGATGCTGGCGATGGTGAGTTTGATTTTATAACACTTAAACGTGATCTTATCCAGAAGGGTATCCGTGTTAAGGCTAGCAAGCCTGCTAACCCTGACCGATCACGTATTGAATCAATTACCCTTAACCTGCTTAAGCAGAAGGCTATATCTCTACTCGATGCCTACAAGATCCTACAGTTGGATAATGCACAACAGCTATATGACAACTGGGCTAAGCAGAATGCTGACCCAACAGCTCTTGCCCGTGATGCACTTGATGTTGTTGATGAGTCAGAGGCTTATGTTGCCTTCCAAGATATCATGAACGGTAAAGAGATTGACGATAAGCAGAACCCATCTAAAGAATACATCCTGTCACTACGCAAGCTTATGATTAACGATGACTTCCTTAAGGCTAAGAAGTCAGATCAGACTAAGTTCATCAAGTATGTTAACAAGTGTCTTGATTCACTAGAGCAACGTCTAGCACTTGAAGAGGCCAGCGAGATAGGACCTCCAACCGGTGCAGGTCTACGGCCAGGAGCACCATTACCTGATCCTAACCAGCCAATGCCTCAACCAGGTGGAATGCCTGGTGCACCTATGGGTCAACCTCCAATGCCTCCTGGTATGGCCCCACCTATGATGCCACCCCCGATGATGCCTCCTATGGGCGGTATGCCAATGCCTCCACCTCCTGCACCAACACCTGGTGGTGTATTTAGTGGAATGCCTATACCAGCACCAGGACAGGCACCTATGCCACAACCAGGCAACCCAGCTAGCCTACCTATGATATAGTTAAGAAGTAAATTAAGGAGTAGAGCCCATGCAAACGCCAACTAACAACATAGTTGACAAGGCCATCGAAAGACTAGATGCTGAAGAAGCTGGTGTTGTCGATGACCTTAAGAACCCAAAAGGTGATGAAGATGATAAACCTAAAGATACGCCGAAGGATGCCCCCAAGGATGCTGATGCTGACAAGCCAGAACCTGGGAAAGACGATAAGAAGCCCAAGGATGCAGAGCCTCCTAAGCCCAAGTACGACAAAGACGGAATGCTCATCAAAGAGCCTGAAGAAGATAAAAAGGTAGAGGAAAAGAAGGAAGGTGAATTTACTGCTGATGATGCTGTAGAGATTGAAGCACCTAAGCCTAATGAGCCTCAGACCCCTACTGACAATGCTGGTATCCAGCTCAGTCCAGAAGAACAGAAGCACATTGCCGATAACATTGGCCAGCCTATTGTTATTCGTGGTATGCAGGGTGACAAAGAGGTAGAGATTAAGGCCTATTCACCTAACGATATACCTACTGATTTCAAGTTTGCCAACGATCAACAGTTAGCAGCTGCCACTACCGGCTTCCAACAGCTAGAGACTAAGGCTAATCAGTTATTGGGTAACTTTAGACAGAATCAGAGCCAGGCAGCTACCCAAGATTTTGAACAACGTGAGAATGAGGGTATCCGTGCTGATGTAGCCGATCTACAAAAAGAGGGACGTTTCCCTAAGTTCACCGTTAGGCCTGGTGATGCAGGATTTGATGATAGTCCAGAAGCTCAGCAAATGGCTGAAGTACTCAATGTCATGACTGAACGCAATGAGATGTACTTTAAGCAGTACCAGCAGGGCCGACCTTATAAGCATATTGGCTTCTCTGAAGCATATGATATCTGGGAGCGTAATAGTCCCAAGAAGGCAGAAGAAGATAAGAAGAATGCCGATCAAGACAAAGAGGATGAGGATCGTCACAAGCGCGGTGCTGAACGTAGTGACTCTAACCGTGGTATGAACCCTAGCAATATTGTTAAGCCAACTGTTAAAGCAGGTACCACTACACGCGACATATTAAACCGTATAGATAACGACGACTTCTAAGGAGCCAAATCAATGAACTCAAATGCAGTTATTGCCATATTAGTATTGAGGGGTGTTATCACCGAAGAAGAAGGACAGATGGTTGTTGACTTCATCCATGACAAGCCTCAATCCACGATACTCAGGGATGCCGTAGCTGATGTATCCAGTATTATTGGAAAGAAACAGCCGGAAGTGAAGAATGTTATAGACAAGGCCATAAAAAAATAGTATTGCTTTTGCATTACTAGCCCTGTACTATTGGATTCATAAAGGCAGCTCATAGCCAACGCGGTTATGAGCTGTTTTGAATTTAAAATAATAGAAGAGGAATAAATCATATGGCTGGTACTATATTCACCGACCGTGTAGCAAATATCACTTATCAAGAGATATTGCCAAGTATCGTTGACCAAATCAACAACTCTAACATCTTGTTCGCTAAGGTTCTAAGCAAACCTTCTACTTGGAAGGGTGTCACTATGAACCAGCCAATTAGCGTTGCGAACAGTAACACCGGTGGATCATTCGCTGGTATGGATCAGTTCCCAACTGGTGCAACCAACAACACCCGTATGCTCACATGGTACGTAGCAGCCGATGAACAGTCAGTTGTTGTTCCTGGTATCGAAAAGGCAGTTAACGGAAACAGCGAAAAGGCTGTACTCCGACTACTTGCTACCCGTATGGATGAGGCTAAAATCTCAAGCATGCAACGTAACGGTCAAGTCTTCTATGGCTTCGGCTCAGGTAAAGACTTTGACGGCCTCGGCCTCATCGTTGACGCTGGTACTAACTCAGCATCATATGGTGGTGTAACTCGCGCAAGCAACGCTTACATTAACGGTGATGTTACCCCGGTAACTAACGGTGCTGTATCACTTGACTACGCGTCAAGCGAGTTTGATAACGTATCAGCTGCTGGTTCACAAATGGAAAGCCCAACACTCGGTCTAACTACTAAAGCTAACTGGACATTCTTTGAAGGTCTTATGCAGCCAATGGTACAGGGACGATACGAGACAATCGGTGTTCGTGGATATGACCGCATCGACGGTGGTACGCCTCCTGGTGGTGTTAGCAAGCCAGGTGAAGGTCTTACCGGCTTCGGTGGATTCAATGCTTTAATGTACCGTGGCCGACCACTCGTCGCTGACGATAACGCTACTAGCGGTACCTTCTTCTGGATCAATGAGTACTACATGGAATTTGCTCGCTTGATTGACAGCAGCCTTAACCAGATTGCTTCTACTGTTGAAGTAACTGACGGCTTCTATAAGGACGTTCCAATGCCTAGCTCCTTCCAGTTCCGCGAACTAATGAGCCCGGTTAACGCATACGGTGAAGTAGGACTACTCATCCTTATGGGTAACCTGATCCATCGACAGCCTCGACGCAATGGTAAATTAACTGGTATCACCTCTAACTAAGTTAGAAAGAAAGGATCAAACAAATACTATGGAATCAGGCGCACGACAAATTACATCGGTAGACCTTAATACGTTTACAACAACACCACAAGAAGAACTCGGTACAGTTGGCCTCACAGAAGACGGTCGAACATTCCGCTACGTAGCCTTCGGTGGAACATCAACAATCAAAGCTGGAATGCTTTGTGTAGGACCTGCCGCTCCTGCCAACTCTACTGGACTAGCTATTACAGCAGTCGGTACTGGTGGACAAGCTTCAGCTAACCTAGTTGCTGGTAGCACCACACTAGTAATCACCAACGGTTCAACAGCAGTAACTGCTAATCAATTCCAATTCCTTGAGATTGTAAGTTCAGCAGATCAGGTTTATAGCCTCCGTATCGCTGGACATAACAGCGCCGGTGCTGCTGGTTATGTTACTGTCAAATTAGTAGACGCATTACCACAGGGTATGACTACCTTGATCCCTGGTACTGATACTGCTAACCTAGTACTTTCACAGTACAACGGTGTCACGCCTTCATTGACCGGAAACGCCCCTGCAGGTGTGACCACTAATGTTATTCCAAACACAGCTTCTGTTACCAACTACGGTTGGGTACAAAGTGGTGGTAAAGCAATGGTCAAAGCGACTACTGCAACCATCGGTCTAGGAATCGCACAAGATATGGCCGGTACTGCTGGTTACGTGATCATCAGCGCAGCAACCACTGGTAACATTGGTTGGGCCAAGGCTTCAGCTACCGGTGCAGCTGCTTCAGTAGTGCTTAACATCAACTAATTAGAAAGGTCACAAATCATGGCTAAACTATTCAGCAAATACAACTTTGCAATCCGTAACCGGGCCGTGCTAGACGCTTTTGACACAGCCAGTAACTCATTTGCGCCTGTATCACAGGACGAAACAGTTAACACAGGGGTCCTTGCTGCCGCAACCTTTGTACAGAACACTTCATACCCTATGTTTACAGTGCCAAATGATGGCAAAACGTGGAAAGTAATTGGTGTTAGCTACCGATTCACTGTTCAAGCAACTGGTGCTGCTACCTTTAACCTCGAAGTGGCTGGTGCCGCTACCGCTCCGGGATCTGGTACAGCAATTACTGGTGCATTGACTCTGCAAGGTACAGCCAACACCACCATTAACGGTACACTGTCCACATTTGTGGCATCCACAATGACATTACAGCCAGGTCGGTCGCTCAACCTGACGGTCACTAACGATGCTGCTACAACTGGCCTTGCTGGTTGCGTGATAACAGTACTGTTACAACGTCTTACCTAGTATCTAGGAGCAAAGGAACTCTAAAAGAAGCCTCAAACTGAAGGGGCTTCTTTTAATTTTGCTTGTGTATGTGCTATATTTCTAATACATGAACACGCATAGCCCATATCAGGCAAGTCGAGAACACTCTTTTGTGGGCTGCTATAAACAGGTAGGAGCCTAATAAAATGCCACAAGTACAACCGCAAAGCTTACAAAACAGTGAAGCACCCAAGCCGTATGGCGTTGGAGCACCACAGAACAATGTTCCCTTACAGCAGAAGTTAATTGATCTCTTTAAACCACAAGAATTTGTTACTATCTTGAACATTGACGATGAGCCACTATACTGGCAATACATGCCAACTGATAATGAGACTGAAACCTTTAGTGAAGATGGTATGCAGCGTATGGTTAACCGTACTGATCCTGAAATGTGGATGGTAGGACCTGGTGAGACTGAAGTAATCGTCGGGGAAAGTGCATACAGGGCACTGGACACTCTTTATAAGAACGTATCAGCTAAGAAGACCTTAGCTAAGTATAACGACCCTACAAGCCCTCTATTTGACGAGAAGGGTGCACATCAGCCAAAGAATTTCAACTTTGCTGATAGTGGAGCCCAGGACCTATTCATTGAAAAAGCATACCTAGGCAAGGCAATCCCAACTTTTGGTAACTCAGAGCCTGCACAACCAGCTAAACAAGAGGCGGTTAAAAGTGGCCCAGTCGCTAAATCAGCGTAGAGCTGAGCTAAGAGATCTTAACCAGGCTATTCTTGAACGTAAGAAGTACTTACGTGACCAAGAAGCACTCTTAGCTGAGATTATCGAGCGTGGCAATGGTGAGCTTATGATGCTTACCCATGAGATAGCCATAGCCAAGAAGCAATTACGCGAACTTAAGACGGATATCCGTACTAGTGCTCAGGATAAGGTAATTCTCATGCAGAGTATTACTATGTTGCAGTTACAGGTAGCAGTATGAAAGATCTACTTGGCTTTGATGATCTACAACTTATTACTGAGCTTATAGACCGTTTTACTAGGCAAAAAGCTACCCTTGAGAAGCAGGTAGAAGGCTTTGATGCTACCCTTGCTACTCGACGTAGTGAGCTTAAGAAGGTGGAAGAACAAGTAGAGGCAGCTAGGACAGAACTTAAGAGTGTCATGTCTAAGCAGCAAGAGGCTGAGGCCAACAGGCAACAAGTAATCGTTAGCTGTAAGGCCGAGAAAGATCAGGCTATGGCCGATGTGATAGCTGCTAAGGATGAACTAGTTGAGGTATTAGCTACTACTGACTCCGCTAGGACGGATCACAAGCTCGTAGTTGCTGAGTTTGATGATATTATTACCCAGAAGAAAGCTGATATAGGACTGTTAGATACTAAGCACACTAGTGTTCAACAGGCTATAAAGCTCAGTGAAACAACCCTACATGACCGTGATAGGGATATTGACGCAATCAATGAACGTAAAAGCATTGCGATGGATAATTACGATAATGCCATAGAAGAGAAGAAGAGTCAAGTTAATACCTTAAACGATGAATTAGCTGAGTTACGTAAGAAGGCTAATAAGTTTAAAGCTGCTGAGCAACGTAAGCTACAAGAGCTCGCCCAGAAGCGTGTTGAACTTGATGAGCGTGAGGATAAACTCAACAAGTTAGAACATTCTTTACGTATTAAGGCTGATGCCCTATTGAAAGACGAAGACGAGCTAAAAGAACGGCAGAGACGCTTTAATAGCATTGACACACTCAGTAATATATAATCGTACCTAATATGTCTCGATCAGGCTCTAAATATACATTCCCTCGCGACGATAACGGTGTCCCTTTTTTGGGGGCAGCTTCTAATACTGATGGAACATCACCTATTGTTCTTGAGGCAGATTCAGATACTCATGAGCTTCTAGTTAAAGACGCTGGGGTTATTGCTGCACTAGAAAGTATTAGCGGCAGTGTTAATTATTCCACTCGTATAGCAGAAGACTCTGGTAATGCAGACATAACTTACATTGGCAATGCCGCTTTAGGCGCATCTGAGTCTAACCCGGTATGGCAGATCAAGCAGTTGTACTCGGCAACAGGGCTAGATAAAACATGGGCCGAAAATGCAGGTATTGCTACAGACGATTTTGTGTTTCAATGGACGGCTAGGGAGTCTTATGACTATTCGTAGTATTAACAATAAAGGAAGTATATGAAAGCAATTGTAACAAGTGCATCAGAGGTGAGGATAGACGGGCAACAGTCAGTAAGCTTTGACATAATGGACAAAGATAAAGTTGTCGTAAGCTCGACTGTAGATGGTGACGTTGATACTCTCAAGAGTCAAATCAAGCAGACTGTAACTGAGTATGAGCAGAAAGCAAAAAGCGATAATCGACTTAAGGAAGGTGACGTTATTTCCTAATGGCACTCAAGACTTACAATGGTTCTACCTGGGATAATATGGTTGGAAGTGCGGCTATATCCAACCTCACGACCAACATTACCTTCGCTGGTGTAAGTACAACTGGGTTCACTGCCCCTAACCTTGTCAACCAAGCTAATGGGGCATGGATATCTTTGGCCTCTGCTCCTTCGGTGGGTAACGCTGGAAACCTTATTGTGGAACTGCTTGAGTCGGGCGTCTTGAAGGCTTCGGGAACTATTAACTACGCCGACATACAGCTTGGCTATCACTATGTGCGGTTTACTACCCCTTACACATTCGCCACCCTGACTGCATCCGCCTACACAGTCCGTGTACGCAACAGCGTGGCTACTGGTTCTCTAGGCCAACTAAACAACGCCGCTTCTGGTATGTGGTCATTAGTCACCTACGACACCGCCAGTTCGCTTGGCTCCACTGACGATGCCTGGGTTGCTGGATGGCTTAATGCTGGCCTCACAACTAAACAACTTACCCTATCTGGTACAAGCAATCTCTGGGGTAGTGGCACGGACAAAGCTATGAACACATCAACTCAGGTAACAATGGGTGCTGGCCTACTAATAGGTGTTGGCGGCTCAGTAGTCTTTGACCAATCGGCATCTACGACACTACAGATCAGAGGCTCCATATTTGTAGGGCGTGGTGGTTTGTTCGATATGCGAGCATCTAGCGTGAAATCACGGATACAGAAACTAATATTCGATTGTAATACGGCCAATGGCAACTACTTGCTTGTTTCCCCTGGTCAGCTCCGTGGCGGCCAGATACTCACAAATGGAGCAAGCTACGACCAATATTCTACATTTGCAAGCGGTCTGGGTACTGCTGCCAATCCACTAATTGTGCAGACTGGCTGGGATGCTGACGTAGGCGATGAGATCGTAATCGGCGGTGGCACGGACTACCTGAAGAACGAGGTGAGATATATTATTACACGCAACTCATCGACCTCTTTCGTGTTGTCTAACACCTCTGGTGGCTCTGAAAATGCTTTGACTCAAACTCATGCAGTAGGGGCACATATTGCCAACCTCACCAGAAACTCTGTCATTACAGCCCTAACCACTACCAGAGGGTACTATATCGGAGCGGTCAATGATTCTACCGCAGGGATTAGCAACTTCAACAATACTCGGTTCGAGTACCTTAGCTGCACATCGGGTAACGGCTTCAACCCTGCCACCAACCAGAATCAAAACCTGTTTGACAATACGGTGTTCTACAACAGCCCAATTGCAGGGCGTGGGACGATCATACTTGCACTTTCTACTGCTCGGACAATTACAGGCATCACGCTGTATAACCAGCAAGGGTTAAACTTTTCTGGACAGTCTGGTGTACAGCTTGGTTCGACTAGCAATATCACAGTGAATAACGTCCTTTCATTCAACGCCCCATCGAGTACGCTCAATTGTGGGATGATCTCCTTAACCGTTAGCTCAGTCAACAATACATTTAACAATTGCCATAGCTACGGATGTAATGCTGGCAACAACGCACTTGGATATGCGATCGGTATATTCACCTCATCAGGCAACGTGTTCAACAACTGCACCGTAAATGGTACAAGGCAAAACGCTGTGTATCTAGCTACTGGTTCCAAGAACATCTTTAATAACTGTAACTTCGGCTCAATGGCAAGCAACACTATAGATATTACCAACTCAA
>Ga0070748_1001243_pt1 | contig 11925 bp, 13 predicted proteins | sample VirMetDEL_Nov_12_FD_77015 | JGI IMG/M metagenome (GOLD analysis project Ga0070748, IMG submission 77015) | Aqueous microbial communities from the Delaware River and Bay under freshwater to marine salinity gradient to study organic matter... | ecosystem: Environmental > Aquatic > Marine > Coastal...
ACTTGGTAGCATATGATATCGTTGGTGTTCAGCCAATGACTGGTCCTACTGGCCTTATCTTCGCTATGAAGTCTAAGTATGCAACTACTGATGCCGGTCAAACTGCCGGTAACGAAGCACTATTTGACGAAGCTAACACTTCTTTCTCTGGTGGTGATGCTAATAATAAAGCTGGCAGTGATGCTGGCGATCTTGGTCACATTGATGACGAATCATCAGTATCTGCAGGCGATAACTACGTTGATCATGCATTAAAAACTGGTGAAGGTGCTGTTGACGCAAATGGTAATCTTACTAATGTTGTAACTGGTCAAGGTCGTTTACCTAACCAACAAGAAGCATCTGATGCACAAGGCGACATTAATGAAATGTCTTTCGCAATCGAGAAAGTATCTGTTACTGCTCGTAGCCGTGCATTGAAAGCTGAGTACACTTCAGAACTAGCACAAGATCTTAAAGCAATCCACGGTCTTGACGCTGAAACTGAACTTGCTAATATGCTTTCTGCTGAATTGCTTGCTGAAATCAACCGTGAAGTTGTTCGTACTGTATACACCAATGCTTCACCTGGTGCTACTGACGGAAACACTGCGGCTAAAGGTCGATTCAACCTTGACGTTGACGCAAATGGCCGTTGGTCAGTTGAGAAGTTCAAAGGCTTGATGTTCCAAATCGAGAAAGAAGCTAACGCAATTGCTAAAGCTACTCGCCGTGGTAAAGGTAACATCGTAATCTGTTCATCTGATGTAGCTTCTGCTCTTCAAATGGCTGGTATTCTTGATTACGCTCCTGCCCTTAATAACGGCTTGAATGTTGATGATGCTGGTAATACTTTTGCCGGTGTTCTTAACGGTCGTTTCAAAGTATATGTTGATCCATATGCTGAAGCACAATACTTAGTAGTTGGTTATAAAGGTACTAACGCATTTGACGCAGGTATCTTCTACTGCCCATACGTTCCATTACAAATGGTTCGTGCAGTTGGCGAGAACAGCTTCCAGTCTAAGATTGGATTCAAGACTCGTTATGGCATGGTTGCTAACCCATTAACTACTGCTGGCGCAAACGGAAATGTTTACTACCGCAGAGTATTGGTTTCTAACTTACTATAAGTTATTAAACAATAAGATTCGGGTTAACCGAGCGAATTTGGGAGTCTTTCGAGACTCCCTTTTTTATGCATATAAATAAGTAATATATCAGAGGAATATTATATGGCAACACTAACAACAAATGTAAACTTTTTGTCCCCAATCGAGTTTAATCTTTCTCTCGACAGGCTACCTAATGTTCAGTTTTTTGTGAAGTCTGTAAACATACCAGGCATATCGTCTGGACATACAGAAGTATTTACTCCATTTAAGAACATACATAAGCCTGGCGATAAACTCACATATGAGGAGTTTACTGTTAGTGTTATATGCGATGAAGATATGGTTGCATTTAGAGAAGTATCTGATTGGTTAGTTGCGCTTACATATCCAGAGAACTTTCAACAATATGCTGGCTTGAATCCTAAAACTGTTGGAAAGTCAAATACTGAGCAGTCAGAGGTACAATCAGACGGTTCTCTGATCATACTAAATAGTAATAAGAACGCAAATGTTACTATCAAATTTAAAGACTTGTTTCCAACATCAGTTGGATCTATTCAGCTTGACACATCAGGTGCTGACCTGACACCACCAACATTTGATATAACTTTTAAGTATAACGGATATACTATAAAAGTTTAGATTGACATACAGTGTGATTTAGTGTTATACTTACATTAGTTATACCTGTATTTTTTAATTATGGAGATTATGAATGAAGCTAGAAGATATTATTGAGTCGTGGGAAAAAGATGGTCCTGTTGATGCCATAAACATCACAAACGAATCTGCGAACACGCCAAAACTTCACAACAAGTACTTCAAGATTTATATGGGCGAAGGTTACATTCTTCGCAAGATGAAGGCTGACTACAAGAAGTTATACAAACTCAAAACCGAATACTACAAAGGCGAACTCGATGTCACTGAGTTAGCACAGTTTGGTTGGGAGCCTCAACCACTTAAAATTCTTAAACAAGACATTCCCTCATATCTAGAAGCTGATGATGATATCATTGAATCGTCTCTGAAGATTGGCGCACAAGAGCAGAAAGTTGGCTATCTTGAGTCTATTCTAAAGATGATTGGTAATCGTGGATTCCAGATAAAGAGTATTATAGATTGGGAACGGTTCAGAACAGGTGCATAATTTATGAGCGATGAGGTGATTATAGAAGCAGTGAACGATGTCTATGTTAGGATTCAAGCAGAACCTAGCGTTAAGATGGAGTTGTCTGATCACTTTACATTCAAAGTACCCGGTGCAGAATTTATGCCAAGCTATCGCAACAAGATTTGGGATGGTAAGATAAGACTTCTGAATCTAATGACGGGCATGATCTATCGTGGACTTGTACCATATATCCTAAACTTCTGTAACTCAAGAGAGTACGAAGTCACAGTAGATAAAGGTATTGTACCAGATAATGAAGTACAAGATACAGCAGGTTACGATTTAGCCAAAGAGTTTGAATCAGTGTTTACGCCTCGTGAGTATCAGAACAATGCAGTTGTTCATGCACTTAAACACGAAAGAGCGTTACTACTCAGTCCAACGGCTTCTGGTAAGTCTTTTATTATATATCTGTTAACACGTTTCTACACAGAGACACTTGACACAAAAGTATTAATTGTAGTGCCAACAACATCACTTGTTGAGCAGATGGCTTCTGACTTCACTGAGTATAATGGTGGTGAAGAGTTAGACATTCATAAGATACGAGGTGGAGTTGATAAGAATGTAGATGCTCAAATAACGATCACTACATGGCAATCTGTCTATAAGTTAAAAAAGGATTGGTTTGCTAAGTTTGGTGTTGTAATAGGCGATGAAGCACATTTGTTTAAATCTAAATCATTGACATCTGTACTAGAGAAAATGCCTGACTGTCGATATCGCTATGGATTTACTGGAACACTTGACGGAACACAGACACATAGATTAGTACTTGAGGGGCTATTCGGATCAGTATTTGAAGTAACAAAGACAAAAGACTTGATTGATGACAGCACTCTCGCAGAGTTTGGTATCACAGCACTCGTTCTTGAATACCCCGATGAAATACGCAAGCTAAATAAGAATATGAGTTATCAAGAAGAGATCGACTGGATAGTTCGTAATGATGCAAGAAACAAATATATACGAAATCTAGCACACGGTCTAAAGGGTAACACACTTATATTATTTCAGTTCGTTGAGAAGCATGGTAAAGTATTAGCACCACTTCTCGAAAAGGAGGGGAAAGTTGTTCATTTCATACATGGTTCAATCAGTGCAGAAGATCGTGAAGAAGTCCGTAGAGTTGCTGAGTCTAGCGATAATAACATTATTCTGGCTAGTTATGGGACTTTCAGCACTGGCGTTAATATCAAGCGTTTGGATAATATCATCTTTGCATCTCCTAGTAAGTCAAAGATTAGAAACCTTCAATCGATAGGTAGAGTACTTCGTAAGGGCAATGGGGCTGATAAAGCAACACTATATGACATAGTAGATGACCTTCAATGGAAGTCTAAGAAGAACTTCGCAGTCAAACACTTCATGGAAAGAGTTCAGATATATAATGATGAAGGGTTTGAGTACAGCATATATAATATTAAGATGAAAGGGTGATTTGTGGAACTTATACATATTAGACTAAAGAACGGACAAGACATCTTAGGAGTAGATTTGGGATCTTGTGTCGGATGTGCCAATATTAAGAATCCTGTTCAAGTAAAGATACACCCTACTCAGGGATTCTATGCCCAGAGTCTTTTGTTGTTTTCAGAAGAGAGTAGTATCATAATAGATGATAGTGATATCTTGATCAAGAGTAAAGCGAACCAGAGAGGGATTGATTGTTATAATTCGTTCTTTGAGGAAGTCCAAGAAAGAAAGTTTCTTGATGATCTAGAAGATGAAAGTGAAGAAGACATCGAAGAGAGCCTAAGAGCATTAATAGACTCTAAAGATGCTGTTAAGCATTAGTATTATTCTTAAAGCGATAACGCTATTATACACATGATCGGACATTATGTCAAGGCATTTTCACAAATAAATTGAAATAATTTCACAAAATAATATCAACTTTTACTTGACAAACAGTTGCTTTTATATTATACTATATCTAAATTGAGTGAGGATCAAATGGCTAAAAAGAACTATGTAAACAATCCTGAGTTTCTACAGGCTATCGTAGATTACAAGAAACTATGCGTAGAAGCAGAAGACTCTGGAGATGACAAACCGCAGATACCTGATTACATTGGAGAATGTATCTATCAGATATCTACTCGTCTCGCATCTAAACCAAACTTCTCTGGATACTCGTATAAAGACGAGATGATTAGTGATGGTCTTGAAAATGCGATTCAAGCATTAGGTAACTTTGACCCAGACAAGTCTAGTAATCCATTCGCTTACTTCACTCAAATCATTTGGTACGCATTTCTAAGACGTATCGACAAAGAAAAGAAGCAACTCTATATTAAGCATAAGGTCACTGAGAACTCTGTTACATCTGGAACAGCAGTAGAAAGTGCAGATGACGACAACGGAATGCCATCTTACATTGATCTTGACAACGATTATATGAATGACTTTGTTAAGAACTATGAGAAGAAGATGGAAGATAAGAAGCGACAACAGCAAAAAAGAGCAAAGAAAGGGTTAGAGAAATTTATTGATAATGAGGAGTAATTGTGAAAATTGCAGTTATAAATGACACGCACTGGGGTGCCAGATCAGATAATGCCGCATTCGCTGAATATTTCATCAAGTTCTATAAAGAGATATTCTTTCCTAAACTGAGAGAAGAAGGTATCAAAACCATCTTCCACTTAGGCGATGTCTGCGACAGAAGAAAGTACATTAACTTTGTAACAGCACAGAATCTTGAAGAAAACTTCATGAAAATCTGTGCTGAAGAAGGTATAGACATATATCTCATCGCAGGTAATCATGACACTTTCTATAAGAACACCAACGAAGTAAACTGTCTACGACAACTCTATGGTAATTCCAAGTATGGTAATATTCATATCTATTGGGAAAAGCCAGTAGAGTTAGAGTTCGATGGTTGCAAGATTATGATGGCACCTTGGCTGTGTGCTGACAATTGGGAAGAGTCGTTTGAGATGTTTAAGTCTACAGATGCTCAAACTTTGTTCGGTCACTTCGAGTTTCAAGGCTTTGAGATGATGAAGGGTCAAGTTTGTCCTCATGGTCTGGATAAGCAAGTCTTCAACAAGTTTGAGGCAGTCTACTCTGGTCATTTCCACCATCCATCGACTATTGATAACATCACTTATCTTGGTGCGCCATACGAGATGAACTGGTCAGACTATGATCAGAAGCGTGGCTTCAGTATCTTCGACACATCTGATCGAAGCGTGACTCATGTAGAAAATACATTAAGAATGTTTCATAAGATCAAATACGATGATACAGACATGACAATAGAAGATATTGCAGACCTTGACACATCGAACTTGACAAACACTCATATAAAAGTTATAATAAGCAACAAGTCCAATCCTTATATCTTTGACTTATTCCTTGATAAGTTGCAAGCGGCAGCCCCTTGTGACATTAAAGTCGTTGAGGATCATATGAACTTAGATGTTATTGATGAGACTGAGTTGGTTGATGAAGCGCAAGATACATTGACTATTTTGAGACAGTATGTCGAAAATTTGGAGATCACTAGCGACAAGCAGAAGGTTCAAGCTGTTCTAGACGATCTATATGAAGAGGCAATTAGTTTATAATGGCAAACATTGTATTTGAGTCAGTTCGTTATAAGAATATCTTATCAACGGGTAATACTTGGACAGAAGTTCAGTTGAATCGAAGTAAGTCTACTCTCATCATTGGTGACAATGGTGCGGGTAAGTCTACTATGCTTGATGCTTTGACTTTTGCATTGTATGGTAAACCTTTCCGAAACATTAAGAAGGGGCAGTTAGTTAACTCTGTTAATGGTAAGGGTCTTGAAGTTGAAGCTAGATTCACTATAGGGTCAAATAAGTATCTAATTAAACGTGGAATCAAGCCTAATAGATTTGAGATCTTGAGAAACGATGAGATGCTAAACCAAGACGCATCTGTTCGTGACTATCAAGCATATCTAGAGGATACAATTCTTAAACTAAACTACAAGTCGTTTGGTCAAGTTGTTGTACTTGGTAGTTCGACATTCGTTCCATTCATGCAGTTGAAAGCAGGCGAGAGACGAGAAGTCATTGAAGACTTGCTTGATATTCAGATATTTACTGTGATGAATACTCTGCTTAAAGAGAAGTTGAATGATAATAAGGCTGACATTAGTGAGATCAAGCATAATATAGAGCTACTGAACAGTAAGATATCATCATCTAAAACTCACAACGAATCTATTCGACAGTTAAGAGAGGGTGAAGTAGATAAACTCAAAGAGAAGTTGCGTGAGCAGATTGCTATCGTGGAGACTGAGCAAAAAGCAGTCGATGTGTTAATAGAAGAGGTTGGCGAACTAAATAGTGATATTCAAGACAAAGCAGATACTAAGAAGAGTCTACAGGAGTTAAAGGATCTTGACCGTGAACTTTCTAACAAACACAAATCCTTATCTAAAGAAGTTGCATTCTATCAAGACCATGACAACTGTCCAACCTGTAAGCAAGGGATCGAACACGACTTCAAAGAAGACACCATATCCCAACACAACGCAAAAACAGCAGAAATCGAATCCGCAAGAAAAGAACTTGTTAGCAAAGGTTTAGTTATAGAGGGTAGACTTGAAGAGATCGATGGCACAGAAAGTGTTATAAGTGAAAAGAATCTTCAGATGGGTGAGCGAAGAATGGCATCTAAGATTGCTATGAATAGTTGTAGAGCAATTAAGGAAGAACTTGTAGGTGCCGAGAAAGAAGCCACTGAAGTTGACAACGAAGAGATATCAAAACTTCAGGACGAATTGAAGGGTAATCACTCTGAGCAGACTACGTTATTTGACCAGAAAGAGACACTTGGTGTTGTTTCTTCTATGCTTAAAGATGGTGGAATTAAGACCAGAATCATCAAGCAGTATGTTCCTGTGATGAATAAGTTGATCAATAAGTATCTATCTGCTATGGATTTCTTCGTGCAGTTTGAGTTAGACGAGAACTTTAATGAAACGATTCGATCAAGATTTCGTGATGTCTTTAGTTACTCTTCTTTCTCTGAGGGTGAGAAATTGCGTATTGATCTAGCCCTGTTGTTCACTTGGAGATCAGTTGCTAAACTTCGTAACTCAGTATCGACAAATCTTTTAATTATGGATGAGATCATGGATAGTTCTCTTGACACATCAGGCACAGAAGAGTTCTTAAAGATCATTCAGGAACTAAGTGCTGACTCTAATATCTTTATCATCAGTCACAAAGGTGATCAGTTATTCGACAAGTTCCATAGTGTAATTAGATTTGAGAAAGTTAAGAACTTCAGTCGCATAGCACAATAATGCGTAATGATCGTCCAGTATGGCTTCTCAAGTGGGCAGCCTCTATAACTGTCGTCATCGCTGTGTTGTTTAGAAGTGCGGGTGAAGAGTATCATACATTTGATCTATGGTTTAGTTTGATTGGTACAACCTTATGGTTAACTGTGAGTATAGCATGGAAAGATCGTGCTTTAATATTATTGAATGTGACAATGGCTCTGTTTTTATTAAAAGGTGTAATTTATACTTGACAAAGATGTTGTAAACCTATATAATAGACAGGACATAAAGTGAGGAAAGTGAATGCCGTACGAAAAATATACAGTAGCTGATGTAAAGCAGAAATCTTCTGAAGAACTATTCAATGTAATTAGTTGCTTCGCAGGTGGCGGTGGTAGTAGTACAGGCTATCGTCTTGCGGGTGGGAAGATTCTTCTTATCAATGAGTTCGTGAAAGAAGCAATCGCATCTTATTCTCAAAACTATCCAGATACACCCGTCCTTGTTGACGATATCAAAAAGTACTCTGGTCAAGACTTTCTCGAAATGGCAGGAATTGAATCTGGGGAACTAGACATTCTTGATGGATCTCCTCCTTGCTCTGCATTCTCTGTTAATGGAAAGGGCTCAAAGGGATGGCTTGGTTATCAGGAAGACACTCGCAAGACTTACTTTGATGACGATGGTAATGTAGTACACGAGGGTGAAGTGAAGGAAGCCATTGGTGCTAAAAAGTACTCTGATGGTAAGATGCAAACTGCAATTGAGGACTTATTTCTTGAGTTTATTCGTGTAGCAAACGATGTGCGCCCTAAGGTGATTGTTGCTGAAAATGTAAAGGGTATCACATTCGCTGAATCTCGATCTAAGCTGTTCGAGTTTATTAAAGCATTTGAGGCAATCGGATATGAAGTAACATACAGCGTATTGAATGCCGCTGATTATGGTGTTGCTCAAGGACGAGAGCGTACAATTTTTATCTGTGTTCGTCAGGATGTCTGTGATGCAATAGGGTTAAATGTTCTCAATCTCAATGGTGTTTTTCCTCCTCCAAGTGGGAATCATGTCAGCATAGAGGATGCAATTGATGATGTTATTAATGATCCTGCTGAAGAGCAGATGCTTTTAGATTATGTTCGGGACAGTTATCAGAAGAAGTTTGTCGATATGTTACCCCATAGACCAGAGAAGACACTACACCCAGGCCTACCAGAGTTTCGTCATCTGAATCCTAAAGGATCTTGTTTCAGTATTAAACGACCTGCTCCGAACAGAGTATCTCCCACACTGACGCAGACAGGACAGCAAAGAACTGCTTCTGGTGTGCTTCATTATGAGAAAGATCGCAAGTTGACCGTTCTGGAAATGAAGAGGATCATGAGTTTACCAGAAGACTATGTATTGACTGGTAAGTTCGATAAACAGGCAGAACGTATTGGTCGAATGGTTGCTCCAAAGATGATGGCAGAAGTTGCTAAGTCTGTTTATGAGAACGTGATAAAGCCATATAACGATTTAAAGAGTTTATAAATTATGAAAGAGCGTGAGAGGATAACTCCAATGAATGACTTTACATTTGCTCACTGTGACGAGGGTTTTGATAATCATATCGATCACAGTATTCGCCACTACTCATCGCTACATGATGATATTGTAAAGATGTCAAGATACTTTGTAGAAGACGAAACTGTGGTTGTTGATATTGGTTGCTCAACAGGCAAGACACTTGCGGCTATGTATGAGCAGAACAAAGACTTTGCTAACAATGTCAAGTATCGTGGTATTGATTACGCAGAGGGTTTTGTTGCAGATATGGACAATAGAATGGTTGAATATCCATCACTTGAATTAACACAAGAAGATGTTCGTGACTTTCAATTCGAAAATGCATCTCTTGTTACATCTCTGTTCACATTACAATTCATGCCTCGCAAAGATAGACAAGAAGTTATCAATCGTATCTATGAGGGTTTGAACCCAGGTGGTGCGTTTATCTTTGGTGAGAAGACATATTCATGCAGTTCAAAAGTTCAAGATATGTTGACTTTCATGCACTATGATTTCAAAAGAGAGTCGTTCAGCCCAGAAGAGATTATGGACAAAGAGCAGACTCTCAGAAATATGCTAAGACCAAACACTTGGACAGAACTAAGTGATATGCTGAAGAATGCCGGATTCGAGTCTGTACAGACTTTCTGGCAGAACCATTTGTTCGTAGGTGCTATCGCTGTTAAGTAGGATACATTACTTTTTAACAAAGTTATGCACCCCTTTTGGGGTTGACTTTTGACTTCAACCTGTTATAATGACGTTTGAATTTAACTATTGAGAGTACTATATTATGAGTGATTTTGACATAAGAGATCTTAACACCTACGAAGGCTATAAAGAAAACATTACACCAGAGTTAGAAAAGTCTCTTCAGGGGTTTGCTATGAAGCCTAAAGAGTTCGATGGTATGGAGTTTTTAGGATTTGAGTATATTGATCGTAATGATATTGAAGCAGACTTTAATGATGCACGAGTGGAAGATGCTAGTGTTCAAAAGCAAGTAGCGTTTCAAAAAGTGATCAGTGCCGGTAAATATCTACCTTTCAATTTTGAACCACCTGTTGTTGAACCCAACCCCAACTATCCAAAAAATAGTGATAAGAAGTGGAAGTTAGATAATGGCTTTCATAGAAATTTTGGTCACGGTCTTGCCAAAAAAACTCATATGTGGTGTGGAAAGGCTAAGTTCGAAAATGATGCAGTTAGAGAAGAGTATGCTAGTTATGCTAATAAGAAAGACGAGTTTGTTTTATTAGCCGAGCCACGAACTGAAGCAGACTTAATCAAGACTGGTATCAGTTCTTTGAAGAAAAGAGGCATCAAAAAGCCAACTGCTACAGATATTAAAAATACTATTGCTCGACTTAATGCAGTACAAGAAAATAAAGATTATGATGATCGTGTCTTCACTGGAATTGCTGACAAGTTTAACATAAACATAGAAACAATCAAAACCACTAATCAAAAGGGTGCTATGAAAATATATCGTGACCTTACTGATGATGGTGGTGCGGCTCATGCACAGAGTTACTACCCAGGTAGTCGTGATCAGTCTTGGCGAGCGATACAAGCTGTTGCTGATTTAACTGAAGCCAATGGTGAGACCCCAATGATAGTTGCTCACGTTACAAAGGTACATGATACAGCAACTCTTAACAAGACTAGACATAGCTTCGTGAATGATATGATTGAAGACATTGATATGTGTCGTCAAATTGTCGAATTAGCTGACAAGGGGTTTCTTGCGGTAGACTCTATTAAACAGAAAACTGTTTTTGTGCCTCAAAATAAGGCAGAAGTGGAAGCCAATAATATGGTCAACTATAGTGATCTTTCGTAATGAGTGATGATATTAAGCTAAAAGTTGCTTGGAATGCTCTGAGAGGTAATCGTAAGTTATGGTCTAGTAATGAGTATCAGACTGCGATTACCGATCAGTTTTACAACTCAGTGGCTTCTATCAAAAATGAAGCGAATATTATGAGCAAGGAAGTTTCGACTGCTGAAGAAAAAGTGCCAGTTGAAAAAGATCACTTCTTTCCACCGCAGACTATTGCTCGAATGCTTATGGATTTTGGTCAAGAGACTTATCTTGAAGACTATGAAATGTTTGCCGAATTAATGGACGATGTTACTCAAACTATTCAAGTTACCAGAGAAGAAAACTCCAGACTGAGAAGGCAAACTAAGAACAAAAACGGAATATTGTATTTACAGCAATCATTGGAAGAGAAGTATGTTGATGCGGGCATAGAGTTGATTGGTGGAAGAGGTGAGATGGATTTCCCATTTTCTCTACCAGAAGATCTAAAGGAGTGCCAGAAAAAGTATATAAAGCCTAATAAATTTAGATAAAACCCTTGACTTTAGTTCTATTTGTGTTATAATATATGCATAAATTGAGTTGAGAGAGATACTTATGAGTGAATTAGAACTTTTGAAAGAAGCATATAACGAAGAGATGTTTGAGCGTAGAGCGAACGGCATCGAAACCATGTCATTTTCTGACTGGCAAAAACGCAAAATTCTTATTGCTGAATTATTCTCCAAATAACTGAGAGACCTATATTATGGCATTTGCCCCGACTGAAACATACTTTGATCAAAAAGCAACCATCATCGGAATCTTCGATGAGAAAGAGTATGGAAACTATTTTGAGTTTTCACATAATGATGACGACCTACTTTCCGATTTCGGTAAAGAGTTTCCTCATAAAGTCTGGGTAACCAACGCTTCAAGTGATGATCGTGGTTATCGATATGCTACTGTCAAGAAAACTGTTGCCTATGTTGTGATCGATGAAGATGATAATGGTGAGCCAGTGATCGAGAAG
>Ga0070748_1001244_pt1 | contig 11922 bp, 8 predicted proteins | sample VirMetDEL_Nov_12_FD_77015 | JGI IMG/M metagenome (GOLD analysis project Ga0070748, IMG submission 77015) | Aqueous microbial communities from the Delaware River and Bay under freshwater to marine salinity gradient to study organic matter... | ecosystem: Environmental > Aquatic > Marine > Coastal ...
AATAAAAGGAAAATTTAAAGTGAGGCTATTTGAAGCAAATAAAAGAAATGCAATTACCATATTTGATGTGGATGATACTCTTGTAGTTACTCGCAGTAAAATTAAAGTTCATAATCCTAAAACCGGTTTTTCTACTGAACTTACTCCACAAGAATTTAATACATTTAGGAAAAGGCCAAATGATAAGATGGACTTTTCAGATTTTCAAAGTTTAGATATTCTTAAAGCTGGTAAAATTATAGAATGGGTTTTTTCTATTTTAAGAAGAACTATACAAAAAGGTAAATCTGTTGGTATTATAACAGCAAGAGATGATTCAAAACTTATTCAGCAATTTTTAGCTCATAATGGAATTAATATAAATCCTCAATACATATTTGCTATAAATGATACTTCATTAGGATTTAAAGGATCAACGGCTGAAAGAAAAAAGGAAGCATTTAGAAAATTTATAGAAATGGGATTTAATGACTTTACCTTTTTTGATGATGATGAGGATAACATTAAATTAGCAAAATCATTAAGTAAAGAACCTGGCATAAAAATGAGAGCCAAATTAATTAAGAGCAAATGGATTCCGAAATTCAACGACTTCAAATAAAGCTAAATATATTTACGTCTATCTTAAAACAGATTAGGGATATATCTAATTCATCTACCACAAAGGTTGGGTGTATGGCATTAAGAAAAGATTTTAGTAAAATTGCAAGCTTTGGTTATAATGGATCATATAGTGGTGCAGGTATTAATGAAGATACTGGAACAGAAGAAGATAGTCTTAGTCCAGGAGAAAGTGGTTTTATTCATGCTGAAGTAAATATGATTGCTAAGTTTAAGGAATATGATCCTAATAATTATATAGTACTTTTAACTCTTTCACCCTGTAAGATGTGTACTAAAATTTTAGTTAATGCAGGATTTAAACATGTATATTGGATTGATGATTATCGTAACCAAGATCACCTAGAAATTTTTAAGCAGTGTAAAATCACTCACGGCACAATTGATTCTCTAATTAAAGACTACCATCTAATCAAAGACTGAATATATACAAAAAAAGTATATCCCAGTGATCTTAGAGGCAGTAACATTTAAATTAGCTTTAGACTTTTTCATTTTCTTAAAAAAGAATCGTATAACTTGTACAAGCATTAAGGTTGATTTTTTTGATAGAGTAAAGCATGAATATATTGATTTTGCAGATGTTGCTGCAATGCAAGCATATTATAATAAAAACTATATCCCAATAGATAATTGTTTTTTAGGTGATTTAGTTTCTATCCAATTCTTTTTAGCTGAAAGTGAGCTTTATGATTTTACAACTGAATTTAGAGCAATAGATGTTACAAATAAATTTACATTAGAAACTGGATCTGCTTACGACCGCCAAAGAAATGCAGGAAGAAAGGTACTTATAGATAGACAAATACAATTGATCAAAAATGCTGTAACGGATTATGTTAAGTATTGGAGAGAATTAAAATACATCTATATTACTGGAATTTATTCACCTTGTTATGCAGAACCTGGGTGGTCAGAAAATACTTGGTGGCTTAAATCATTTAGAGAAGCATTTACAACAAGCAGGGATACATCTCAATTTCCATATTCAGATATAACCATTGTTGAAAACCCTCCAAAATAAAGACATCAATAAGAAGAATAAATAAAAAAATATTTAACATCAATGGCAACGTCATTTAATAACCTACAAGAATATATTCTTTTTAGAGTTGAGCTAAAAAGAGAACTATTCAATGCAGAGGTTGATACTAATTTTCAAATGGTATCTAACCCATGGGTAGAGTCTAGAGTATATGAGATAGGTAACATCGTTTATCATCCTGTAGTAGTAGATGATCCTACAACAACCGGAGAAGATCAGGTGCTAGTTTGGTGGAGAGCCAATATCAGAACTACACAAGGTGTATTTGATACATCTGAATGGGATATTATTGGAGGTATAGGTTCCGGTAAAGTTAGTGTAAAAGGTGCTAACAGTTTTGGAAAAATTAATGTTAACTCTACTAAAGCAACAGGTTCTTTACAAAATGGTAATGATGCATTAATGCAATCAACGATTGGGGATGATACTTTTAATCTTATTGCTGGACAAGGAATGCAGCTTCAATATAACTTAGCTTCTAAATCTATTGTTCTTATTAATACATTAGCTTCCAATCCAGGAGAAATAAATGTAGGCCAAAATATAGGCCAGGGTGTTAGTCATCAAGATGTTTATGCTGGAAAATCTGGTGTTAATTTACAATTTAGAGGATTTAATGCAAGTAATACTACAGGTACTGCATTATCAGTTAGTACTAATAATGTACAAGATAATATTGTTTATAATTTTAATGAAGCAAAAGTTAATCTTGCAAACTTAAATGATGGTTCACCGGAGATTGGTATGCTATCCAATGTGTCTAGCGTAATTCCAAGTTCTTTAGATATTCTACAATGGAATGCAGGTTCTGGTTTATGGTCACCAACTTCATTAGGTAGTTTAGGACAACAAAACATATATACAACTAGTTCAATAATTTTAGCAGCTGATAGAATAGTTAGATTAAATGGATCAGCTGGTAATTTACAATTTAATAGATCTTCTGATTTAGGAACAGGTGTTCATATTTCAAATGTTTCTGCAGATCATCAATTACAATTAAGAAATTCTTTATCTACTGGTGTAACTGGGATACAGCATGAATTAGCTGGTGTTGTGAGAGCTAATGCCGGTGTGAGAGGTTCAGATAGAGCATATTATATTACAATGGGATCTACTCCAGGTGGTTTAGCCGTAGATGCGCTAAGTATATCTCAAAATAGTGAATTGTATATACCTCAACTAGAAGCTGATGAAGTATCAGCAGTTGCTGGCTTTAAGATTCCTTTAGTTAATCTTAATGCTCCAGATAAAGGCAGATTTGAAGCTTCATCCAGTTTTAGGGCTTCATCTATACAGTCACATACTGGAACGTGGACTATAAATACTTCACAAAAGGGAAGTTATAGTCTTCAAGGTGAAAATCCATTAGTTGGAATGTTTGCTACCACTGCTGGAATTACTTCAAGACATAATTATTCTGGTACATTATTAGAGGGTAACAGTATGAGACTGACTTATCAGACTCCTTTAACAACTGTAGGTGTTAATACACTACAATTGATGAATAAGACTAATGGTACTTATATTGGTAGCGATATTCAGACTACTAGTACTTCTGCTATTTTGGCGACAAAATTTATCGGATCTAATATTTCACTTCATAATAAAACAAACGCCTTAATTAATATTGGGGAAGTAATTGCATTCACAGATGAAACAGGAATACTAGTTAGTCCACAGAGAGTTGGATTATATTCCAATGTGGTAGATACACAAAATGATGCAGAAGCTGGTACAATTATAGCAAGTCTAGTTGCCGATAGTGGTACATGGGCTGGTTACTTTGTAGGTTGTGTTAATATAGATAAAGGTGGATTAGTTCTTCCTTCTACAACTTTTGCAAATAGACCGCTATGTAATGATGTAAGTGGTGGTACTACTTCAGAAAGAACACTATGGATTAATTCTGCAAACGGACATCTATACAGAGGAACTGTTGATGTGGAAGCTGCAGGTGGTGGAGGAAGTTCTACACTAGGTGGTTTAAGTGATGTAACTATTACTAATATACAAGATGATGATCTTATTGTATATAATAGTTTTACTGGGCAATGGGAAAATGCTTCTCTTGCTGCATATAACTTATCTGTATTAGAAAATACTGATGGTAGTGCTAGTGTTCAATTAACTGATGGTAGTGGAACAAGCGATGTTGATTTAATACCAGGTACTAATGTAACCTTTGTTATTGATGAGGTTGCTGATACTATAACAATTAATGCAACTGGTGGTGGAGGTGGTGGAATTGGTGCAACCGGAGCTACTGGGTTTACTGGAGCAACTGGGGCAACAGGAGCTGATGGCGCAACTGGAATAGCGAGTATTAGTAATTCATGTACAAATAGTCAAACAAACCCTAGTTGGCTCAATTGGGGTAATTCATTAGCCGGCTCAGCTTTAAATTCTGTAGATACTAATACAGGTGGTGGTCTTATGTCAACTATGACTCAAGTTAATATTGGTAATGATGTAGGTAATCCTTTACAATCACTACTTACTGTTGGTGATCTAATTTCATTTGAAGAGAATGTCATCTCAGGAACTGCAACCGGTGCTGCTGTGTTTGAAGTTACTGCTATAACACCAGGTGCTACATTTGCTAATTTACAAGTAAACTATATAAGTGGCGGTGATTGGACAATGCAATCTGGGGCTAACCAAGATGTAGCATATTGTATATACTTGGCAGGTGGGGTTGGTCCTACTGGTGCAACAGGATTTACTGGTGCAAGTGGTGCAGGAGGTATTGGTGCCACAGGTGCAAGTGGATTTACAGGAGCCACTGGTTCTGGTTTTACTGGTGCAACTGGTATAGGAAGCGTTGGGGCTACTGGATTTATTGGAGCAACTGGAAGTGGAGCTACAGGTATAGGTTCAACAGGATTTACAGGATCAACTGGATTTAATGGTGCTACTGGATTTATCGGGGCAACTGGAATTGGATCAACTGGATTTACAGGATCAACTGGATTTATAGGATCAACTGGATTTAACGGTGCTACTGGATTTATTGGTTCTACAGGTATAGGTGCAACTGGATTTACAGGATCAACTGGATTTAACGGTGCAACTGGTTTTAATGGAGCAACTGGTTTTACTGGAGCAACTGGAATTGGGGCAACTGGATTTAATGGTGCAACTGGTTTTAATGGAGCAACAGGATTTGCTGGAGCAACTGGAATTGGAGCAACTGGGTTTATTGGTTCAACAGGATTTAATGGTGCAACTGGATTTGCTGGAGCAACAGGAGTTGGGGCAACTGGATTTATTGGTTCAACAGGATTTATTGGTTCAACAGGATTTATTGGTTCAACAGGATTTATTGGTTCAACAGGAGTTGGTGCAACTGGTTTTGATGGGGCTACTGGTTCCAGAGGATTTACTGGTTCAACTGGTGTTGGCTTTACCGGAGCAACCGGTGTTGGTGCAACTGGATTAACAGGACAACAAGGTGCTACTGGTACAATTGGTGGACAGGGTGCAACAGGCGCGGTAGGTCAACAAGGAGCAACAGGTCAACAAGGATTTAGAGGAACACAAGGTGCTACTGGTACGCAAGGATCAACTGGATTTACTGGTTCAACTGGTGCCATAGGTCAGCAAGGAGCAACAGGTACAATTGGTGGACAAGGAGCAAGTGGATTTAATGGTTCTACTGGTGCAACGGGTGCTATCGGTCAACAAGGTGCTACTGGTACAATTGGTGGACAAGGAGCGAGTGGATTAACAGGACAACAAGGAGCAACCGGTCAACAAGGATTTAGAGGTCAACAAGGTGCAACAGGAACGCAAGGATCAACTGGATTTACTGGTTCTACTGGAGCTGTAGGTACCCAAGGTGCAACAGGTACAATTGGTGGCCAAGGTGCAAGTGGATTTACAGGTTCAACTGGTGCTATCGGTCAACAAGGTGCTACTGGTACCATAGGTGGACAAGGATCAACTGGATTTACAGGTTCTACTGGAGCTGTAGGTAACCAAGGAGCCACAGGTTTAACAGGCCAACAAGGAGCAACAGGAACACAAGGATCAACTGGATTTACTGGTTCTACTGGTGCCATAGGTCAACAAGGTGCTACTGGTACAATTGGTGGACAAGGAGCAAGTGGATTTACCGGTTCTACTGGAGCTGTAGGTACACAAGGAGCAACTGGTGCTATAGGTAATCAAGGTGCTACTGGATTTACAGGTTCTACTGGAGCTGTAGGTAACCAAGGAGCCACAGGTTTAACAGGCCAACAAGGAGCAACAGGTACTCAGGGATCAACTGGGTTTACAGGTTCAACTGGTGCTATCGGTCAACAAGGTGCTACTGGTACTCAAGGTGGTGATGGTTTTAAAGGAGCTACTGGATTTATTGGTTCGACAGGAATAAAAGGAGGTATTGGTGCAACAGGTACACAAGGTGCAACAGGTACACAAGGTGCAACAGGTACACAAGGTTCAGAAGGTGATCCAGGATTACAGGGAGCAACAGGAACTCAAGGTGCAACAGGCGGACAAGGTGCAAGTGGACTTACAGGATCCACTGGTGCAACCGGTGCAGTTGGTCAACAAGGAGCTACAGGTGATCTAGGTCCAACTGGTCAACAGGGAGCAAGCGGTACAATAGGAGCAACTGGAGAACCTGGAAGCGATGGGCTGTTTGGATCCACTGGATTACAAGGTGCAACTGGAGCCGTAGGTATCCAAGGTGCAACTGGAGTAACTGGCCAACAAGGAGCAACTGGTATAATAGGTGGACAAGGAGCAAGCGGTGCTGTAGGTAATCAAGGAGCAACAGGTTTAACAGGCCAACAAGGAGCAACTGGTACAATAGGTGGACAAGGAGCAACAGGTTTAACAGGTCAACAAGGAGCAACTGGTGCAGTTGGTGAACAAGGTGCAACAGGTACACAAGGTGCAACAGGTACACAAGGAGCAACAGGTTTAACAGGCCAACAAGGTGCGACAGGTGCCATAGGTGGACAAGGAGCAACAGGAACACAGGGTGCAACAGGTACACAAGGAGCAACAGGTTTAACAGGCCAACAAGGTGCAACAGGTGCCATAGGTGGACAAGGAGCAAGTGGTGCCATAGGCCAACAAGGAGCAACTGGAACACAAGGTGCTGACGGTGAACAGGGTGCTATTGGTAAACAAGGCGCAACAGGTGCTGATGGTGCTGTAGGATTACAAGGTGCAACTGGTGGACAAGGTGCTAATGGAGAACAAGGTGCTATAGGATTACAAGGAGCTACAGGAACACAAGGAGCCACAGGATTAACTGGTCAACAAGGATCTACTGGTATAGTACTAGGAGCAACTGGTGCAACCGGTGTTGCGGGTGATTACGGAGGATATCTTACAGTATATAATAATGCTGCTGCTGCCCAGCCTGGTGCATTCCAAGCTAACAAAGCAATTAACACAGCAGTTAATTGGGTAACAGGTTCGCAAACATTCTTTTTAGCTGCTGAAGGTAATGATCCTGAAACTGGTAATTCAATTGATTATCAGGATAACAATACAGTATACTCAACCTGGAATTCAACAGTCACAGCTTCTGAAAATAAAGCTTTTGTTAGAGTTTGGGAATATGGTGATCCACATAAAGTAAATTATTATGAATTTGAATATTTTAATATTACAACTACAAATGGAGCCGGTGGTGGTATAGAATTAGCTAAAGGTTCTTATATAGGAGGATCAGGTATTACTACGTTTAGTAAACCTTTATTTGGCTGGGGTATAAATGGTAATAAAGGTTTAACTGGTCCGCAAGGTTCACAAGGTGCAGTAGTTGGCCAATCAACATTATTACAAGAAAGATTTTCAGGATATAGGGCTAGCGTACCTGATTGGAATGGTGGAGGTCTAAGTAATGGTAAATATTCAGTAGGTGGTAATGTTCCTGACTGGGGTTCACCTAATGCATCAACTCAAGTATACTATCAAATGGAGACGGCTCAAACAGATAATTTTAACACGGAAGATGTTTTAGATTCTGGGTTTCATGGCCAAGCAACACCAGGTGGGGATTTGACTGGAGGTTTTATAAGAGTAACTGCATTGGCTTGGATGTCGGATCAAGTATCTAATCCTACTTATTTAGGTAGAGTTAGAATATCAGTAAAGAAATTTGATGTTGTACCAAATACTGCTGGACTTGCTACACCAACAACTTCTCCTACTGCTACAATTATAGATAATACTTCATATCAAATAGCACCTAATACTATTCCTGGTCCATTAGGAGCATATTCATGGAGTTTTACTCTAGAGTCTGATCCACTTACTATGACTCGTAACGATATCTTTAAATTAGGATTTAGTTATGAAGTAGAAGATACTGGAGGGAACCCAATTACATTAGATGTTAGTGGCCCATGGTCTATTAAATGGAGAATGGAATATTGTATCGTATAAACTAGGTTATTAAACAATTATTATATTTAAGGTATAATAATAAATAGACAACAAATGCAAAAAGATAATATTGAGGAAACTCCACAGGAAGTCCATGAAAATAAATATTGGCAATGGGTTAAAGGAGAAAAATCTGGTGATGTAGTTACTATTAAGAATATTGACGATAAGTGGATAAACTTTAATGAAGGCGGTAGATTATCAAAAGATTTACAAAATGAATTTATACAACAATTAGACTCTGATATAGCAGGAGAATTTGTTAGTTCAACGAATAATACTGGCCCTCTTAATACTGGAGGGGCTATTATACCAAACAATACACAACCTATAGAAATATTAGAAAAGGTTAAATCACCTATTAGAATTTTGTTTGATAAGCAAAAGAAAAATAATAAAGTAAAACTTCTCTTAGAATTTCCTGTAAACATTCCAACAAAAGGTGTGTATGAATTAATGAGTACATCATTTGATGAAAAAGAAGTTAATGAACAACTAAAATCATTTATTTTAGATCAATTATCTGAAGATGAAATATTAGACTGTTTACATAACAGTGTACAATCATTAATTGAGAGCAAGTATAAAGGTGAATAGCACACTTTATAACTAGTAATATATAATAAAATTAATCATATGAGCGAGACTGCAAAACAAACTATACCTAATCGTCGCCAAAGAAGAGCGGCAATGAAAAATCAAGGAATCTTAAAAATGAAAAGTAAATTATCATTTAAAGAATGGTTGGAAATCTGTAAACAAACTAGAGAAAAAGGCAAAGAGATACATGAAGCTAATGTTGAAGCTGCTGACAAATCTATTTATGCTAGTTTAGAAAAAATTGAGAGTAATAAAATATCTCAATGGAAAGAAGAAGGTTATACAGATAAAGAAATAGAAAAGTTAAGAGAAGCCTATTCTCTTATAATGATTAAAGATAAATCTACTTGGCATGCTGATAAAAAATTAGCAAGAAAAACAATTAAAGAATTAACATCTGCATTATATAAAAGAAAATCGTAAATGATTAAAATAGTTTTAGAGCCAGCAAGAAATGGTGTTATTAAAAAAGTTATTGATGATAATCATGGTGGAGGAAGAGAACATTTTACCTCAACTGATGTTTATGAATCAAATGAAAATGATAAGAATCAATTTAGTTATATAAAAAGATTCTTTTTTGATTTATGCGATGACATCGGGCTAGAACCAGGTAGTAAATTTGATAAAAATGTATTAGATATTAATACACGTTGGGGTACTCATTTTGAACCAACAGTTAAGGATATTGAATTTAAAATAAAATCTCTTAAGAATGAGCTTAAGGAACTAGAAGAATGGAAGAAGAACATATAGAATTTAATTTCATATACTCTAATGATGCACTACGTGTTAAAACATTTTTGGGAAATGTTCCTAGAAGTATAGAGTGTATAAATTATATGGATATATTTAACAAGCTTACAAAAAATGATTTTTATCAATATGAGCCATCTGATGCAGTAGTATCATCTTATTTAATGAGGCAATTACAGAATGCAATTAATCGTAATATATCCACAACGATATTTTATGTTTTAGGCAATTTAAATACAGAGACGGTTGGAGGAATACAAAGTTATGTAGAATCATTATCATCTAAACCTATTACTTATAAAATTTATCATTCACCGGATATTATGGTCAATGGCACAGCTGAGCTATTTGATGACATAATAGAATTTGAATGAAAACTCACAGAATATTTAATAAAGGACAAAATGTATACTGCTTATTAGCATCTCACACTAATCCTAACATACTTTTACCGGTTAAGGGTAAAATCTTAGATTCCAAATGGGATCCAGTAAATCCTCTTTATCAAATTCGTATTATTAAGTTCTATGATAATATGAAATTTTTAAAACAACATTTCTTTGATATGAATTTCAGGCATGTGTTTGAAAATAGAGCAAGAAAAATGATTCTTAAAGCTGATGATTACAAAACAGCAAAAGTATTAGAAGATAGATTAAATGAAAAAGATAGAGAAAGGTTTTATGTAGTTATAGAATCGGTTATGTGTACCAAAACAAAAGTTGGATTATCAGAATTATTTGAAAAGGTACAACTTTATATGATATCTAAAAATCTAAAAGAAATAAGAGAAATTTCTGCAAGACCATTTTTTAAAGGTCCACTTTCATTAGATAGTATAAAAGAATTTGATGCAAGATATAAAAAAGGCTGGTTAGATAAATTTGAAAAGGGTGACCTTAATATTGATAAGTACCTCGACAGCCTAAGTTGAATATATAATAAAAATAAGACTTAAATATGGGACTAGTCCAAACTGCCATTAGTGATTTAAATAGCGCACTGCCTCAATCACCAAACAGTAACTCGGGCGCAACACTTCCAGCTTTTGGCGGTGAGTCCGTTGGTTTTGCTGCTGATGTATCAGCTGCTTATGCAAAAGGATTCTATGCAACTGGTGGTAGGCCTGCTCGTGCAACTGTGCCTACTAATATGGTAGACCAGGATATTCCTACTGCTATTGGTAATAAATATGCTTTATTTAATTTTCAAGGATTTAATGGGTCAGGCTCAGAGGCAGCTACAAAGTTTTATACTGATCAACCTGATAATTTTTTAATGGGAGGCGAAGGTGCAAAAAGTCTTTCACTTCCGAGTATGATAAACTGGTTTACAGAAAAATATCCAAAAATACAATATTCACCCTCAGAATTTTTATATTCTAAATATTACAAGAAGATTCCACTTAATCATTTAATTACATTAAGAAGGTTTCCAATGCCTGTAACTGATAACATTTATAATTATCAAACAATGACTGCTTCTGAGGATAGTACACCAGATTCACAAACTACAACAGATGCAACAATGGCTGCTGGTGTAACTGCTATAACTTATATGGGAGCAACCGCAGGTAATCAGTTAGAGGAATTATTAAAAATGAGTTTTGGTTTAAAGTGGAAACAACTTGATGCTAAATTTGAAGAAATAGAATTAGCTAAAGGAATGAGTGGCTTTAGTGCAGGTAATATGGGAATAGGAGGAATTGCTGGTAATGCTGTAAATGCACTTGGAGATGCTGCACAAGGAAGGTCATACAAAGAAAGACATGCAGCAAAATATGGTAAAGGTGCGTTAACAGGTGATAAGTTAGGTACTACATATGCCGACTTTGTATTAGGACCAGTGAATGTTGTAGATAATACAACGATTAGAGATAGAGGAATAAATTTTCAAAATGATATGAGATTACAATTTGAATATGAGCTCAGATCTTTAGCATTTATTAATCCAAAGGTTGCTATGATTGATATTATGAGTAATATGTTAACTATGACAACTAACAACGCAGCATTTTTTGGTGGAGGTCATAGGTACTATGGATCTGCCGGTGATGTTGGTACAGCATTAGGCGATACTAGTGCATTGCAAAACGGAGATTTTGTAGGATATTTTAAAAGTATTGCTTCAGATATAAAATCTGGTTTTACTGGTTTATTTGGTGGAGCTGATGGTGAATTTGATAGTAATAAGATAAAAGAAGCTTTAAAAACAGTAGGAACTAATCTATTAGGAAATATGATGGGTGGGTTTTTAGGCAATATGGGAATTGGTAATACGGCAACAGCTGCTACTAGATCTTTTATTAGTGGAGAACCAACGGGTGATTGGCATGTGACAGTAGGTAATCCTCTTAATCCTATTTGTATGATGGGTAATATGATTTGTGATAGTACTGAAATGGAATTAGGCCAAGGATTAGGATATGATGATTTTCCTATGGAAGTAAAATTTAACAAAAATTTAAAACATGGTAAGCCTAGAGATAA
>Ga0070748_1001246_pt1 | contig 11911 bp, 28 predicted proteins | sample VirMetDEL_Nov_12_FD_77015 | JGI IMG/M metagenome (GOLD analysis project Ga0070748, IMG submission 77015) | Aqueous microbial communities from the Delaware River and Bay under freshwater to marine salinity gradient to study organic matter... | ecosystem: Environmental > Aquatic > Marine > Coastal...
GCTTGAAGATACCAAGAACAGCACAAGGCGTGAAGTGCCGTTAAGTCGTGAGGCTGTCCGGTTGTTTGGTCTACTGGGTAACAATGGCGGCAAATGCTTTGCTGTGGCACCTGGTAGCGCTTCTACGCTGTTCAGGCGGGCGGTACACAATGCCGAGATCAATGATCTGCGTTTCCACGATTCGCGCCACGAAGGGCTTACAAGGCTTGCTAGAAAGCTCGATGTTTTAGACTTGGCGAGGATGGTTGGGCATAGCGATCCCCGCAGTCTGATGATTTACTACAACCCCACAGCGACAGAGATTGCTTTAAGGCTGGACTAATCATGCGGCCTTCTGGTTTCCTATCCAGCGTTTTACCTCTGATGATTCCCATCGTCTGCCCACTTCTGGAATGTTTATAACTTTCGGGAATCCCGGCTTGCACACAACCCGCTTATAAACCGAGTCTTTTGATAGGCCCATATATGCGGCAACATCGCCAATCCTCCACAGGCGGTTGTCCATGTTTTGCCGGTTAATGGCTGCGAGTATTTCTGTCACTATTTCTTCACTCATACCTCACCCCCTTCTATACGAGTATTCCACTGCCCTCGAAGTTTTGCTATTCCCCGTTCAAAATTAGAGACAGCCATACTACAGTCCGTACAAATAATTGTAGTAAGCCCCACAGTCTTGAGTTTTGCCTCTCCTCCACAAAAGGGACAAGGTAACAGCCCACTATCACTGGCGCTCACTGGCTTTTCGCACTTACAATACGCTATAGGGAAGCCACATCCGTGAGTACAGATAATTCTGGTTCTACTCATACCTCACCCCCTTCTATATCGTTGTTAAGCCTCTACCAACTCAGCACCACAACAGTCAGAAACATAATTGCCTGTATGGTGTGTGCCAGCCTTTCCATTGGTGCAATGAGTACCAGAATAGCCAAAGGTTTCTTCTTCAGCTTCGCAGCTTTCGCCGCAGTCGCCACAGGTGTTTTCTTGCGCCATCACCAAGCCCTCGCACTTAACTCAAGAGCCGCGTTATGTTTATTGATGATTGCCTTATTTGGTAAATAGTGACTAATATCATCATCGGTAATAAATCCGCGCTTAATTGCCCCCTTACTCTTTAGCGCCACACGAATTGTATTGCTGGTTTTATCCAGCCTTTCAGCCAAATCTATTACTGTGATGGTTTCGCCTACCAGGTCAGTAAAATGCTGGCCCTTATAAACCACGGTTGCTTTTTTCATAGCCATAAATTTGACCCCTAAAATGGAATGTCGTCGTCGAAAGTGTTAAACCCTGGGGCCTGTTGTTGGGCTGCGGGTTTTTGTTGTGGTGCGGCTTGCGGTTGTTGGTGCGGCTTGCCGGTATAGATAAACTCAAGTTTTGAATCTTGAATCTGAAGCCGTGGCTGATATTTCGGGTCGTTTGGCATATCGATAATAAGCCCGGAGCCACCAACAGAAATCACCGACCCAGCGACCAGCGCATTCGTGTAAAAGCCGATCTGGTTATCCTTTGCAAAGAGAGCCGCTGAATAATTTGTATATTCTTTTTCTTTGGTTTTGCGGTTGTAATTAGCCTCGCCAATATCAACGAAAAAGACCATCCCATTATCATTTTGAAACTGTCGAGCGTCTTTGTTTAATTTACCTGTGACTGTATGTCCCATGATTGTTCCTTTTAAAAAGTAAGTTCGGCGTGTTTTTCGTTCACGCGGTTGATGAATGTTTTTAACTTTTCTTGGTCTGCGTCGATTTCTTTGAAGTTGTCGCGCGTAATTTTCAGGAGAAAAACCGGAAGCTCATAATTGCGATCATCGAAGCTGGCGAAATACCACCACTGCACATCCTCAGACATAAGGAATGGAGCCTTTACTTGGTCGGCATATTCTTTTGGTAGTTGGTTATTTATTAAATACTCGATATGCTTTTTGCTGTCAGGACACTTGATTTCTAAGCCTCCGATAACCTTCCCGCCTTCTTCATAAATAGCGTCCGGTGACAGCGCAAAGCCCTCAATATCTTCAGAGGCCAGCATCCCGGTTTCAATAAACTCGATTCCAGTAAGCCGACTAATGGCCCTCCTCGCCAGCGGTTCCATTTCCCTTCCCCTGGCGATAGCGGGTGAGTTTAGATCGTCTATTTGAGGCTCTGTCATGCGTTCGGCGATCATCTTATACATTAGGGTTTCCTGAACCTTTGGTGACCCCAGGGCGCTTTTAAGCGTGGTTCCTGTCACCTTCCCTTGTCTCTCGCAATGCCACTCATAGGAGCCTTGTTCAATATCAATTTTACGCATTGATTTGCTCCTTCATTTCATCCTTCACAGCCACCAGTTTCGGTTTCAGATTCTTAGGGATCGCCATAAATGCTTTCTGCAAATCGCCAATGGTTGTGCTGGCTCTCAACAGGTTTTCATATTCTTCGACGTTCTGGTTTGTGTCAGGAATAGCCTCTCGGATTCGCAGGGCCATTTGCTCACCGCCAAATGCTTTGACTCTGGTTGCGTATATTTGAACGCTGCAACCAATCCACTGAGAATACATTTCGCCATAGAGCGACGCGATGGTTCTAGCGTTTGTGATGTTCAAAACCATCGGCGGGGCGTTGTCGAACTGGACGACAGATACAGTCTCATCTTTGCCGCTGGTGTTCTTTATCTCTTGCTGTGCCACTGATTTAATTGTGGCTATCAGCTCCTCGTCGTCATTGAGGTTTTGCGATCCCAGCAGAAGCATTTTGTTCGGAAATAAGTTTTTCCAGTGGGTTGTGGTTGACGGTTCAAATACCAGGTTTGTCATTGTCTTATTTCCTATCTGCTAGCGTGATTCGGGTAGTGGCGGAGAGAGTCTTCGTAATCCATCTGACTCACCACGGTGTAAGCTGACAACAACACAATCGCTATTAGTATTGCCTTGATCTTTTCCATTATCTGGCCTCCCCTGCATAGTTTTCAGCTACGGCCTGTTGATATTCATCACGGACCTTTGTGAAGTATTCTTCACAGGCTTTTGTTAAGTTGTCCTCGCAGAATGCGTAAACAATGTTTCCCCACTGCTCGGCAAAAATAGTGCCGGGGAATTGGATGCTTTTTGATAATTCCCAAGAGGTTTCGCCCCGACACGCCTCAGACTCAAAACGTTCGCTTTTATCGTGGCCTGTCATAAGGGTTAAATAGATGGTTTTAAATGTTAGCGGGCGACAATAAAGCTCTTTAATCAAGCGAACTTCTGCGCCGTTACAACAGGGGGGGAATAAGTCTGTGAGGCGATGTTGCCCTTCGGTGAGCAAATAGTTGCGGGCCGCGTTGTCTTTGCTCACGTCGTCCAGGGCTGCAAACGTGCCGTCCCAGTCTGGCAGTGAGGCAGTGTACATTTCTTCCACTAAGTGTTTCATGCCGACCCCAAATTTGTATGCTTGGGGTTAATATACAAAGTAAAATTGTTCAGGTCAACAAAGAACTTTGTTTACTTAGTCGCAGGTGATAGGGATGTTGACGCAGGGTTTTATTTTATTTTATTTGTTGACGCAGGGTTTTATTTTGAGTATAACTGAAAAAAAAAAGGCGGCAGAAATGCAAGAAATGCGTGAGCTCAATGCTATATTTAAAACTATAAGCGAAAAAGAAGCGGTTATCCTGAGGGTTCTTTTGCGCGAATTGCGCGAAGGGTTGCAGCCAGCACCGCCGCCTCATGGGGCGTTATCTCAAAAAACTCTTTATTCAGTGATTCTATATTTGGACAGCCAGCGGCGGCAGGGGTCTGCTCTCGGCCTTCAGCAATAGCATACAAAGCATAAATCGTCAGCCCAAACACCTCTGCAAGTTTGGCCAGATAGCGTGGCTGACTGACCCTATTGTTTTCCAATTGGTCTATGCTTTGTTGTGGAACGCCCACACGAAGCGCCACGTCCTGCTGAGTCCAGCCTCGACGTTCTCTTTGGTTCTTTACAGTCGCACCCAAGCTCATTGCAGCCCTCTCTCTCCTTCTTGATTGTGATTTTGCAATCGTTGTTTACGTTCTGATTATACCACAAAAAAAAACAAAGAAAAGATCATTCCAAAACAGTTTAACAGGCTGACCGCCTTATCTGTTTTATGTCTAAACAAATTAATCTATTGACTCAGACAATTCGAATTTGTATATTACGTCACATGAGCGGATTATTACGAGCAATTCAAATAGCAGGCTCCCAGGCAAAACTGGCGTTGGCCATCTCTGGCAACGTTAAACAGCAGCACGTTTCCTACTGGTTAAAAAACAGAGTTCCAGCTCAATACTGCGGCCCCATCCACCAAGCCACGGGCGTTCCTTTAGAGGAACTCCGTCCCGACGTGTTTGGAGATTTTGTCGCGCAATAACCCTCACTTTGCCGCCTTCGGGCGGTTTTTTTTAAGGCGAAAAATTATGAATATAATTCTATATCCAATTTACGCGACGCTGGTGGGAGCAACGATCTGCGTTTCTTTGGGAGTGTTTTTCATATGATAACGCCATCGGGTAAGTGGACAAAAGAAAACTTTGACATCCATTGCCAGGATAATCCTGAGATTTATGAAGCCTTTGTGAGGTATGCGTTACAAGCGGCCCACAGAAGAAAGCACTATTCAGCAAAAAGCATCTTTCACCGGATCAGGTGGCAAACAATGTTTCAAGAGCAGGGCTGTCAATTCAAAATAGATGATGGCTGGATTTCTCACTATGCCCGAAAGTTTATGGACGAATATACGCACCTGGAGGGCTTTTTTTCAATCCGGCAAAGGGTCAGCAGTTATCACGCTGACGGCGTTCCCGCATGAAGTGGTTCAAGCACGACTCAAACGCCCACACCGACGACAAACTTCAAACGGTGCTAATGCGCTATGGCGCTGAAGGCTACGCGCTTTACTGGTACTGCGTTGAACTGATAGCCGCTAGGGTTACACCAGACAACATCACCTTTGAGCTTAAACACGACGCAGAGGTGCTTGGCTACCATCTAAAGATAGACACCCTCAAGGTTGAGAAGATCATGCTTGATATGGTCAACCTGGGGCTGTTTGAGTATTCAGGGGACCATCATATCACCTGTATGAAGCTGGCCAAACGCCTCGACAACACGATGACACAGAGCCGGGAAATTAAAGAAACTTTAAGTAACTTTAAGAAACTTTCACCAGATAAGAATAGATTACATAAGAATAGAAAAGAAAAGAGTAAAGATATATCGCCTTCGGCTCCTGTATTCAGTTTCAAACAATCACTTCTTGATCACGGGGTTGATTCTGAGGTTGTTAATACTTGGCTGGCTGTAAGAAAAAACAAAAAGGCCGTCAATTCTGAGCTGGCCTTCAAAAGCATCCTAAACGAAATCACAAAAGCGGGCATCACCGTCAGCGAAGCTATACACATGAGCGCGGCAGAAAGCTGGTCGGGGTTTAAAGCTGATTGGTACGCGAACGCAAAGGGGAAAGGAAGTGGCACTAGAGCTAGCAACAACCAGGACGCCATCATCGAAGCCACCTACGGAAACAGCGCCACGAATTTTTAACGAGCAAGAGCGCAAATCGGTTGGGAGCTTTTATGGAAAGCTGAAAGGTATTTACACCAATCAATACGATGCGCTTTTTAAAGATGCTCGGATGATTGAGGTCAGCAAGCGGTTGTGGGCTGACCACATCATCGGCCACACAGATGGGCAGCTAGACAAGGCGATTCTCTGGATACAAGAACAACAGAAAAACCATGTAGACGGTTGGGAGTTTTGCAGTATTGGTCGCTGTGTTGGGGCTATTAAGGCGGCAAACGAAGTGAAGGCTTGCCATAAGTTGTTTAGTGATAACAAGCGGCTCCCACACCTTCCGGCCAGCAAAGAATTTGGCAGATCAGAATTGGACAAACTGAAAGGGGTTTTATCGTGAATATCGCAACGAACATTGAAAGCATCACGGACACAACCGAAGCCGCTTCTGGCTTTAGAAAAACCTGTTCGAAGTGCGGAGAAGCCAAGCCGACAACAGAATTTCATAAACACCCGCTGCGGCTTTATTACATCCAGTGCGCCGATTGCTTTCCCGTGGCAAGGGCAGACACCAGAAGCCAGGCGCTAACCGTGGCCCGGAACGCAACCTATCCGGGTAGGCGCTATGCCGTATTCATGGAAATAGCAAATGGGGCTGACCACTGGCGACCCATCCAGGAACGCATTATCAGCACCATAGCGGCCATCTGAAGCACTTATGAACCTATCCATGCACAGATCAATCAACAGGCTCGAAATGATCCCAGCAGAGGTCACATCGCCCCGCAAGTACAGCCAAGAAAGGGCGTTGTCACCATGTAGCGGTTGCAAGAAAGCAAAGCAATGTGCCACTCACGAAATAGCCTGTGATGCCTATCGAATTTATGCGGGCTATGGCGGCGCGATTTGCCCAAGCGAGAAATGGGCCGACGCAGCACGAGAGCCGACGGCCAAAATCTTTCGGTACGTTTGGGATGATAAAACGGGGCGAATATGAACGATGGAGCAGCCAAGCAAGAAAACACCAGGGGATTTACGAAGGATGACCGCGAAGCTGAAAACGGAATACCTGAAACTCCCTTCGACCCGTTCGCACTTTGGGCTGGTGGAATGGAAGCCTTTTGCTCCGAAGGTCGAGGGAATGAGCAAGGATCAAGCGATAGAAGTGGATAGGATGATTCTTGATATTCGTAAGAAAAACAAGGGGTGGTGAGATGAAACAGAAGCTCATTGATGCAGACGAAGTTGATTGTTTGAGTGCTGCTCGAAAGCGGGGCTTCATTGTCAAACGGGCAGGAGTCTGGAAGAAGGTCAAGCGAGCTATGAACAAGCGGTTCAGAAAACAACGGGGTGGATTATCTAATGCAGGGTGAATTCTGGATTATCAAAACCGATCAGCAGAAAGCAAATGCGGCGGCTGCGGTGGCGCTTTGTGAGGTCAATCCAGATGCGCCCTGGTGCGTACAGATCAAGACCTATGACGAAAAGCGCAGCCTTGCCCAAAACAGGCTATCCCACACCTGGTATGGGGAAATATCGCAACAGGGGAAGGAATACGCTGTCGGCAAGGTTCACTCAATTTGCAAGGATCGTTATGGTCTGCCGATTATGAAAGCAGACGAGATATTCTCTAAATTCTGGCGACACGCCACAGCGGGCAACCCCACGCATGAGGAAATTATTGACGAGATCATGCCGATGACTCCAGTGACGTCAATAATGACCGTCAAGCAAATGTCCCAATACCTGACGGACATACAAAACGAACTTGGGCAGAAATACCGCCTCACCGACCCATCTCTTTATGGATTAGAACGATTATGAATAAAGTTGTCCCGTTTCCAGCAAAAGAGAAAACGTCGAAAGAAGTTGCCGACACCTACACATACCACCAACTTCTTTTTTTGCCTGACGACTGTTTTTTTACAGTGAGCCGGATTACGGCTGTGTCTGAGGACGGTAAATACTTTTTTGGCGTTCTTTTGTTTATAGAAAACTGTGCCACAGATAATTTTTCCTATTATCTGTTTGATCCAGAACACAACGCCTTTGGGCTTTTTCACAGATTCCACACTGGCGAGACCTCGTACAAGTTGCGCCATTCCGCCACCATGCAGCGAATCACGGACAAATACCGGACGCTTGGTGAGGTAACAGTAGATGATCAATATGCAACAGCCCAAGCCACATGGGTCGAGACCCAATGAAAAAGAAAATAAAAACAGTGGCACAACAGGTCAACGCGGCTGCGGTGCTGATTCAGAAACTGGTCAGGATGAAGGCCGCAGATGATAACGGATATGCCTCCTGTGTCACTTGCAAGAAGGTTGACCACTACACCTGTATGGATGGTGGCCACTTTATTCCGAGAACGCGGCGCTATTTGGTGCTGTTTGAAGAAAATATCCATGTTCAGTGCAAGGGCTGCAATCGGTTCGGCATGAAGGACACATTGATCGTCCTCAAGTACCACACCCACATGGTGGATATGTATGGCGAGAAGCGCGTCAGGGCGATGGAGCGGTTGGCGTGGAGGTCAAGAAAGTGGACTAGGGAAGAAGTGGCCGAGGTGGTTGCTTATGCCAAAGAACAGATTAAATACCACGAAGGCAGAATCGCATGAGAGAGCATTTGATGATTCCTGACTGTCAGGTCAAGCCTGGCGTTCCCATAGATCACTTGGAGTGGATCGGTAAATATATTGTTGAGAAAAAACCGGATGTGGTTATCAACATCGGCGATTTTGCTGATATGCCATCGCTGTCTAGTTATGACAAGGGCAAACGGTCAGCAGAAGGTCGCCGCATTCGCCTGGACTTGGATGCTACCTATACGGCCATGATTAAGCTGATGAAGCCGTTGAACGACTACAACGCTCTAAGGAAAAAGTATAAGGAAAAACAATATAAACCTGAATTGCATCTCACGATGGGCAACCACGAACACAGAATCACCAGGGCTGCGGAGAATGATGCCGCCCTCGATGGCTTCCTCAACCTCCAAGAGCTTCGCTATGAGAAATTCGGCTGGAAGGTTCACCCTTTCCACACCATCGCTCATATTGATGGAATCGCCTATTCCCATTATTTCTACAACCCAATGACAGGCCGACCCTATGGCGGGCAGAACATCAAGACGCGCCTGAATAATATCGGCTTTAGTTTCTCAATGGGCCACCAGCAGGGCTACGACTCAGGGCAGAAATACCTCAACAACGGAAAAACCATTCGCGGCCTGGTTGCGGGTTCTTGCTATCTTCACGACGAGGAATATATAGGCCCACAAGCTAACGGCCATTGGAGGGGCATCATCTACAAGCACGAGGTTTTTGATGGGACCTATGACCTGATGGAAGTGTCGCTCGACTACCTTTGCCGCAAATATAACGACCTCAGACCTGGCATGAGGGTTTGGAAATACATGAAAATAAAATACCCCGAATTATTCCATTCTTCAGGCTGGTTGCAATGGCAGGAGCATCGGTTCAATACCACAAATAAGGATGGGAAATTATGATCTATGACAGAAGCAAAATAGCGGGCCACAGCGACGATGCGACTATGAGTTCCCTAGAGATTCAAGTTGGTGGGGGTCACTACAAAGACCTGAAGATACAGCCCATCGAGTTTATCCATGCTAACGGCATTCCTTATATCGAAGGCTGTGTTATCAAATATATGGCGCGATGGCGCGACAAAAACGGCCTTGAGGATTTAGAAAAGGCAAAACATTACATTCAACTGTTAATTGACCTGGAGGGCTGACCAATGCTCGCCTCACTGCTTAAAAAGGTTGCAGCTCATTCTCTACAGGGGGAGCTTGAGGAAATAGCGACTATCTGCGAACCCTGGCTTCCGAAAGTGGCAAAAGAGCGGCTTGAAGAAATTGATTCTGAGGTTGATGAAATTGTATCAGACATAAAAGCAATCCCCAGCGAGGACGAGTTGAGAGCCAGACATCCCGGATGGTGTGAAACGTGTGAGTAATAGCAATGGCACATGTGAGGGGAACAGATGTGAGTGAGTACCTTCCAGAAACAATGGATTCTGCACGAGTTGTGCAGCTCATAGAGACAACCATTTTGCGGCGCGGTGAGGGCTTGGAAAGCGATCCGGTGCGGATAGTGACCCAATATTGGACATTTGATGGGCAGATGGTTGCCGAAGATGATCCTTGTAGCCCGCAACCCTATAGCGCTAATGCAGCGGAGCAAGATATATAAATGTCTGATTTCGATATGCTGGTCATCTCTTGTCGTCAGCTTTGGCACAGCTCAACCTATAGTGCCTCACCAGAGAGGATGGCCGAGTTTGTCCAGACTTCAGGGGGTCGGGTTATGCCTCGATATGAGAGGGGGCTAAAAGAGGCGATAGATTCACATCTGCCCAGCGATCAGCACCCGCAAGACAATACGCATCTCTGGCTGTTGGGACACTATTTCTGGAGTGCCGAGGTCGAGGCTGATCGGGTAATGCAAAACGTCTTTAAGGCTAGATTGTTCTGTTTGATCCACCAAGAGCTTCAACTGCTCGACAAGCCGGACAAGTGGAAGGCCAAGACATCGAGGATCATTGCCCGCGTATTAGGAGAGGCGCGCTATCTCAGCCCTCCGGATATGTCAGCGACAAGGAATGATCTCTACACCATTGAGCAGAAAGAGGTGTTCACCCAGGTTTCAGCGGGCAACTATCAGCGGGACGCTCGGCAGCACTGGGAGTGGGTTTATAGTGTGGTTGGTGAATGGGAAAGGCTGGCATTAGTGCCGGTCTGTGAGTGGATGAACAATCTAAAGGATAGGGTGGCTTAAAATGTATCTTACATACGTTGATCGACTGACTTCGTTCAACAAAAGCCACTATGTAAAAAAGGTGGCCGTTCCTGGGAGACCTATCAGGAAAACTCTAAGCCTCGGATGTTCATGCACCCGGGGCTTTTTCCTGTCGCTGTATAAATAAACACACTGTATGGATTGACAGTAAATGACGAACAATATACTATATATCCCTAGTATCTAATTCCGAGCATGGAATCTAACAGCCGCCCCTCAAGGCGGTTTTTTTGTGTCTAAAATTAAGGATCAGAAATGGATGTATCAACTTGGAGCATCGTGGTTTCTGTCCTTGTGGCGGCAACAAGCATCATCTGGCAAGCATCACGGATCAAAGCGAACGTGGACACCCACGGAAACGCCATTGGTGAGCTGAAGCGCAAACAAGACGCGCACGAGCAAGCAATCAAGGAACACCACGGGCGCATCTCTAACCTTGAGGGGCAAAGAAGAAATGGCTGAATGTCTGATGTTGGCCAAAGAGCTGATAGAGGCCCATGAAGGCCGTAGACACTTAGCTTATGAAGATCATTTAGGAAACGTCACCGTTGGCGTGGGCCGCAACCTGGACGGGAAGGGCTTAACCAATAACGAAATAGACATCCTATTGATGAACGACCTCATCGAATGCTTTGACGATCTGTCTAATTTTAGATGGTTCACACAAGCCAACGAATCACAACAGTCGGCCTTTATTGATTGGCGCTTCCAGTTGGGTGCGGCAGGGATCAGGAAGTTCAAACAGACCCTTATATATCTCGATCATGGCGACTACACCCAGGCAGCCAAAGAGATGCTGAATTCGGTATGGGCCAATCAAACACCAAACAGGGCGCGTGAAGTCTCTCGCCTTATTGCTGGGTTATAAGTTATGCCATTTCTAAACGAGCTAACACTGAGGCCAACAGATGGGGACAAGTGGCAACTCTTGGATCATCTGGTGTATGAAACCACTGATGACCGCTTTGTGGTTGTGTCTCCTAATTTTCAGACTGACCTTGCTAGTATTCCTCGTCCTCTGCGTTTGTTCTATCCAATTCACGACAGGCATACACGCGCGGCTGTTGTACATGATTTCCTGTACTGCACCCAACACATTGAAGGTGTGGCTATTACTCGTAAGGAAGCGGATCAAATCTTTTATCAAGCGATGAGGGAGCTGGGCGTGAGATGGAGTAAGGCTAAGACTATCTACTATGCCGTTAGAGTTGGCGGCTGGGCTTCCTGGTAGTGCCACACGCTGCACCACATCACGCAACACCCAACAACAAAACAAAGAAACATGACGTCAGACTAACATCCACACAGCGTGGCTATGGTCACAGATGGCGCAAGGCTAGGGGGGATTTCCTCAAGGTCTATCCACTGTGCCTTATATGTAGGGATAAAGGACGAGTAACCGCAGCTAATGTGGTTGACCACAAGATCCCACACAAGGGCTGTAAGAGCCTGTTCTGGGACGTTACGAACTGGCAGCCACTATGCAAGCAGTGCCACGATAGAAAGACTGCTACGGAAGATGGTGGCTTTGGGCGCTAGTTATGAGAGGGGAAGGGGGGGGTTTAAAGTCTAAGCCCTCAAGTTTGGTTAC
>Ga0070748_1001247_pt1 | contig 11908 bp, 13 predicted proteins | sample VirMetDEL_Nov_12_FD_77015 | JGI IMG/M metagenome (GOLD analysis project Ga0070748, IMG submission 77015) | Aqueous microbial communities from the Delaware River and Bay under freshwater to marine salinity gradient to study organic matter... | ecosystem: Environmental > Aquatic > Marine > Coastal...
ATTGTGCAACCGGAAACGATTTTCAACTTTAAACAAAGAAAACCTTGTAACTTTAAACAAAAATAAATGGCTACAATTACACGTTTTGAAGATTTAGAAATTTGGAAGGAAGCCAGAAGATTAGCTAAAGAAATTCATTGGATAGCTGTAGAGACAGATTTGAAAAGTGATTTCAGGTTTAGAGATCAAATTAAAGCATCATCTGGTTCTATTATGGATAATATAGCCGAAGGTTTTGAAAGAAATGGGAATTTAGAATTTAGACAATTTTTGTCTGTCGCTAAAGGATCCGCTGGAGAAACAAGGTCGCAATTATACCGCGTACTAGATTACAATTATATCGACGTTGTTAAGTTTGAAATTTTAAAAACTGACTTCGAAAATTTAAGTGGAAAAATAAATAATTTTATATCATATTTAAACAAGAAAGATTTTAAAGGAACAAAGTTTCAGTAAACACAGGAACTTTAAACTTTAAACTTTAAACAACTAAAAAAGGATGTTAAGCATAAAAAATTTACACGCTTCAATAGGCGACAAAGAAATATTAAAAGGAATTAATCTTGAAGTTAAAGCAGGAGAAATTCACGCGATAATGGGTCCAAACGGTGCTGGAAAAAGTACCCTTGCTTCTATCATTGCAGGAAATGAAAACTACGAGGTAACCGAAGGTGAAATTTCACTGGAAGGAGAAGATCTTTCAGAATTAGCTCCAGAGGAAAGAGCGCATAAAGGAGTTTTCCTTTCTTTCCAATATCCTGTAGAAATTCCTGGAGTATCAGTAACTAACTTCATGAGAACAGCTATCAATGAAACGCGCAAAGCTAATGGTCAAGACGAAATGCCAGCTAACGAAATGTTGAAAGTAATTCGTGAGAAATCAGAATTATTAGAAATTGACCGTAAGTTTTTATCTCGTTCTCTTAATGAAGGATTCTCAGGTGGAGAAAAGAAACGAAATGAGATTTTCCAAATGGCGATGTTAGAGCCAAAAATTGCTATTCTTGATGAAACAGATTCTGGATTAGACATCGACGCGTTACGTATTGTTGCTAACGGAGTTAACAAATTAAAAAGCGACAAAAACGCGATTGTAGTAATCACACACTACCAACGTTTATTAGATTATATCGTTCCTGATTTCGTTCACGTATTATACAATGGAAAAATTGTAAAATCAGGCGGAAAAGAACTAGCTCACGAGTTAGAAGAAAAAGGATACGACTGGATTAAAGCAGAAAACTAAAATTTGTTTAAAGTCTAAAGTTTAAAGTTAGTTAACAACAACTTTAAACTTTTAAACCTTAAACTTTAAACAAAAAACAAAAAAATGGATTTAAAAGAAAAATTAGTATCGTCTTTTATGGCTTTTGAAGAGCGAGTAGATGTTCACTCTGAACTTCACGATGTACGCACAGAAGCATTAAAGAATTTTGAAAACAAAGGTTTCCCTACTAAAAAGATGGAGGCTTGGAAATATACTTCGCTTAATGCCGTCTTGAAAAATGATTTTACTGTATTCCCTAAACAAGAGAATACAGTACAATATAGCGATGTAAAAAAATACTTTTTACACGAAATAGACAGTTATAAAGTTGTTTTCATTGACGGAGTTTTTAGCTCACACCTATCGGCAACTACGCACGAAGGAATTGATGTGTGCTTGATGTCATCGGTGTTAAACAAACCAAAATACAAAGAAGTAATTGACACTTATTTCAACAAAATTGCAAATAAGGAAGAAAGCTTAACGTCTCTAAATACGGCTTTCGCCAATGAAGGAGCGTATATCAATATACCTAAAAGTAAAGTTGCTGACAAACCTATCGAAATCATGTATTTCTCTACAGGATCAGAAGCGGCACTTTTAGTTCAACCTAGAAACTTAATCATTGTTGGTGAAAACGCGCATGTTCAAATCATCGAGCGTCATCAAAGTTTAAGCGAAAATGCGGTTTTGACAAATGCTGTAACAGAGATTTTTGCTGAAAAACGTGCTGTTGTTGATCACTATAAAATTCAAAATGACAACCTATCAGCAAATCTTATTGACAACACTTATGTGTCACAAAAAGAAGAAAGTAGTGTTGCCGTAAACACGTTCTGTTTTGGTGGAAACCTTACTCGTAACAATTTGAACTTTTACCATTTTGGAGAACGAATCGTAAGTTACCTAAACGGAGTAACTATTATTGGCGAAAAGCAACACGTAGACCACTATACATTAGTGCAACATGCAACACCAAACTGCGAAAGTCACCAAGATTACAAAGGGATTTTCTCTGACCGTTCTACAGGAGTTTTCAACGGAAAAATATTTGTAGAGAAAGAAGCACAAAAAACAAATGCCTTTCAAAAAAGCAACAACATCTTATTGAGTGACAAAGCAACTATCAATGCTAAGCCACAATTAGAAATCTTTGCTGACGATGTAAAATGTTCGCATGGATGTACCATTGGACAACTGGATGAAACGGCTATGTTCTACATGCAACAACGTGGTATTCCTAAAAAAGAAGCCAAAGCATTATTGATGTACGCTTTTACAAATAACGTAATTGAAAGCATTAAAATCCCCGAATTAAAACAACGCATCACTAAACTTATCGCAAGTAAATTAGGAGTAAAAATGGGATTTGATTTGTAGTTTTTAACTGCAACAAACACTAAGAAATAAGCAAATGGCGCAGAGTTTTTAATAAACTTTGCGCCATTTGTAATTTATATCTTCAGGAGCTATTGCCGCTATCCGTTGCAATCTTTTATTGTTTTAAAGAAAAACAATAAAAGGATTTTCACTGCTATCGGGGCTATTAACCCTAACATAAGAAACAGTTATAAATCCGATTGTAGCTTTTATATATCTTGATCCTTCCCTCTATTTTAAACCTTCAAATCCGTTTTATTTATTTTATAATCTAATCTCTACTTTTTAAAACTACCAATTATCCCTTTCAACATTTCATTAAAATCAAATTTAGCATCCTCTGTCAATCCCATTCTTACAATGACTAAATCTAGCGACGGAATAATAAAGACTTTTTGTCCTTGAAAACCATTAGCTGAGTATAAATCCTTAGGAGCATCAGCATATCGACCTCCTGCATTGAGCCAAAAATGTGCTCCGTAATCTCCTTTGGAACCATTGGTAGGTGTCGCCACATATTTAGCCCAACTCTTATTGAAAAGCTGCTCACCATTCCAGTTACCTTCATGTAAATACAGCAAACCAAATTTTGCCCAGTCACGTGTAGTTGCCCAGGCATACGATGAGCCTACATAATTCCCCGCCATATCCGTTTCTACGACCATAGAGTTCATGCCTATTTTGTCAATCAACGCAGCATACCAAAAATCAAGGTATTCTTGATGCGTTGCAAATTGATTTCGCAATATATAAGAGAGTAAATTACTAGTTCCAGAAGAATAATTCCAGTGCGTGTTGGGTTTATAAACCGCTTTCTTTTCTAATTGCACCCTACCCATATTTTCAGCTTGAAAAAGCATTTTAGTCGCATCGCAAATCGTACTGTAATTCTCCTCCCAAGCCAAGCCTGAATTCATGTGCAGCAAATCATTAGTCGTGATTATTTTACGTTCATCATTTTTCCATTCGGGAATTGGAGCAGGTTTATTGATGTCGTATTTTCCCTCTTTAGCCAGAATTCCAAACAAAGTTGCGGTAATACTTTTGGTCATAGACCAACCAAGAATTTTACTGTCTTTATCAAAACCAGTATCGTATTTCTCGGCAATGATTTTATCTTTATATATCACTAAAAGAGAGCGAGTTCTTTTCTCAGTTGTCCCTGTTACATCAAATGCATTGGCTACAGCCGCATTCAGTTTACTGTAGTCTACATTGCTGAAAATACTGTCTTTTGGATCGTTATTTCCGTAAGGAAAAGGTAAATTGTTTTTTACAAAAGTCCTTTTAGGAACGTCATAGGGTTTAGTAATGTCAAAATTATCATCAATTAAGGTAGCCCCTAAACCAGGTCTGTAAATTGCTTTTCTTTCTTTGAGTCCGTAAACAGATGCGGTAGCAAATTTATCTTTCTGATAAATTGCATTACTAGCAAGATCAATCATGTCAATATCATTGTCTCCTTTTTCAATCATTTCCTGAGAACGTTGATCAATAAAATGCCCTGAAGCCATGCTTTTGGCTGAAAAGCCAGAAATCAAATCCAACTTGGGATATGTGGTAAACCCAAGGTATAAAACACCTATAAATAGCGCAAAACCAATAACTTTAATTACTTTTTTCATAATATGTTGATCGTTTATACTGCAATTTAATTCTTTTTTAGACATACCAACACTAATTTACTTTTAAAAAACAGCAACAAAATACTCCGTATGAAATTCGCTAAAATCATCGCTAAAACAATTTAGATTTAGTACTTTTGTATTTAGAATTTTTCTAAATAATTATGCTAGACATTCAAAAAATAAGAGCCGATTTTCCTATACTTTCTGAGAAAGTAAACGGAAAACCATTAGTCTATTTCGACAACGGAGCTACCTCTCAAAAACCACAAGTGGTTATAGATGCTATCTCTAAATATTACCAAGAAATTAATGCAAATATCCATCGCGGTGTCCATACATTAAGCCAATTAGCAACGGACGCTTATGAGATTTCTCGTGGTAAGATTCAAAATCATATCAATGCCAAGTTTTCCCATGAAGTGCTTTTTACTTCAGGAACTACCTTTGGGATTAATTTAGTTGCTAATGGATTTGCTTCGCTATTAAATGCGGGGGATGAAGTTGTTGTTTCGGCATTAGAGCACCACAGTAATATTGTACCTTGGCAAATGTTATGTGAGAAAACAGGCGCTACGCTGAAAGTGATTCCGATGAATGATCAGGGCGAATTAATCATGGCAGAATATGACAAATTACTGTCAGACAAAACTAAAATTGTTACGGTAAATCATATTTCGAATGCTTTAGGAACTGTGAATCCTATTAAATACATGATTGACAAAGCGCATGAAGTAGGCGCTGCCGTATTGATTGATGGAGCACAAGCGGTACCTCATGTACGACCAAATGTTCAAGAACTAGACTGTGATTTTTATGTGTTTTCAGGACATAAAATGTGTGGCCCTACTGGTGTAGGTATTCTTTATGGAAAGGAAGATTGGTTAAATAAATTGCCTCCTTACCAAGGCGGGGGAGAAATGATCAAGGAGGTGACATTTGAAAAAACAACCTATGCTGAACTACCTCATAAATTTGAAGCAGGAACGCCTAATATTGCTGGAGGTATTGTTTTAGGAACTGCTATTGATTATATGAACAGCGTTGGTTTTGATAACATTCAAGAACAAGAATTGGCTTTGCTGGAATACGGAACACAACGTTTGTTAGAAATTGAAGGTTTACGAATTATAGGAACTGCCGCAACAAAAACATCTGTTATTTCGTTTAACATTGATGGTATTCATCCTTATGATATTGGTACGATAATTGACAAATTAGGAATAGCAGTAAGAACAGGCCACCACTGTGCACAGCCCATTATGAACTATTTTAATATTCCAGGAACAATACGAGCATCATTTTCTTTTTACAATACAAAAGAAGAAATTGACTGTTTAGTGGAAGCCTTGAAAAAAGCACAAATGATGTTATCCTAAAACGCAAATTATGAAATTATTTTCTTTATTATTTTTGACCATTTTTCTTGGTAGAGGTTGCGAAGGCGAATCGAAACAAGATATCAATACTGCTGTAATAGAGTATGTAGCAAACACGAGAGGCTTTTATCAAAAGATCACAATTGAAAAACAAATGCTTACTATTTCTCATGATCGAAGCGGAAAGGAGAAAACCGAAGCAACTAAAATTAGTGATACCGACTGGAAATCACTAGTTGCACTTTTTGAAGATATTAATCTTGATGAAATCAAAGATTTGAAATCACCAACCGAAAAACGCTTCTATGATGGAGCAGCTATAGCCAATTTAAAAATTACCTATAAAGGAAACACCTACGAATCAACAAGTTTTGACCATGGCTTCCCTCCATATGAAATTAAAAAATTAGTTAATAAAATAAATTCATTTGCAAAACAAAACAATGAAAATTAAAGACATACAAGAAGAAATAGTAGACGAATTCTCCATGTTTGATGATTGGATGCAACGTTACGAATACATTATCGACCTAGGAAAAAACCTGCCGTTAATTAAAGAAGAGTTCAAAACCGAAGATAATTTAATTAAGGGCTGCCAATCTAAAGTATGGCTGCAAGGGGAGCAAAATAATGATACCATCATTTTCACTGCAGATAGTGATGCTATTCTAACCAAAGGAATAATAGCTATCTTAATCCGCGTTTTTTCTAATCAAAAAGCAGAAGACATCCTCGCTGCTGACATGGATTTTATAGATCAAATAGGGCTAAAAGAGCATTTATCAGCAACCAGAGCTAATGGATTGGTATCCATGATAAAAAATATAAAAATGTATGCCTTAGTATTTAATGATAAAAAATAATTTTATGAACAAAACACTTCTTATCTGTTTATTATTTGTGAATTGTGCCTTTTCTCAAGGTAAAAAGTCACCACTGAATTTTAATTACGATCAGCAATCAAATTATTTTATAAATGAAAGAGGAGTATATGCAGATACCGTTTTATTTGCACATGATTTTCCAGATATCAAATTTACACAAGAAAAAAGCCCATTAGATTCGGTTACTTTAGTTGGATACAGTTCTTTAAAAGGCTTTTCGAATAAAGAAAAAAAAATGTTGATTAGTTTACTCTATCACAATACTCAAAAGATCTCAGGAACTTATGATAGAGATAAAAATAAAACGGTATTTACTATTACAAGAAATGATCAGAACTTAAAAAAAATTTTTAAAAACTATTTTAAAGAGCCTTATCATAAATTTAAATATACCGTAATTATAAACTATAATAAGAAGTCAATTAAAACACGTTTCCCAAGCAATTCTTTTACAAATAATTTTAAAGAAGTTGAAAAAGAAATAATTTTCCCCAATCCCATTAATAGTAATGTAGGGACATATATTACTCGATTAAACAATGTAGCCTTTACGAATATAGTATTTTTGAATGAAAAATATAGTGACAAAATAGTTCCCGAAGTACTCTTTTCAAACAATAGTTTTGGGGTTGAAAAAATAATATCTTTGGAGAGTACGATCACATTAAAGGATAATAATTACGAATAAATAAGCATTATTTTAAACAAAAATAAAATGACACAAGAAATAGACACCAACGAATTAGGCGAAGCAATTGTAAAAAAATTAAAAACAATTTACGACCCTGAAATTCCAGTTGATATATATGAATTAGGATTAATTTATGATGTAATGGTAAACACCGATTATGAAGTAAAAATCTTAATGACTCTAACCTCTCCAAACTGTCCCGTAGCGGAGAGTTTACCTAAAGAAGTGGAAGACAAAGTAAAATCAATTGAGCACGTTAAAGATGCTGAAGTTGAAATCACTTTTGACCCACCATGGAGTAAAGATTTAATGAGTGAAGAAGCAAAACTGGAATTAGGAATGCTTTAAATTAGTCATAATGTCAAAAGTCATAAAGTCATAAAGTAGCTGCCTTTATGACTTTCGGCTTTAATACTTCAGAAATGGAAGAAATAATAAATAAAGTAGCTAGTAGCACGCTGGAAGTTTTCGATCTTGAAGATTACTATCCAAAAGGCGTACGCAGACAAATCGACATTTCTCAATGGTTGTTGGAAGGCTTTTTATTAAAGGAAAAAGACTTTAGAGAGCACTTAAAAAATCATGATTGGACACAGTATCAAGATCAGTTAGTCGCTATTAATTGTAGTACAGATGCTATTGTACCGGCATGGGCTTCCATTTTAGTGACCATACAATTAGCGCCATTTGCAAAAAAGATAGTTGATGGAACTATGGAAGAATTAGATGCCGCATTATACGAAGAAATCTTGGCTAAGGTTGATTATTCTGTTTATTATAACAAAGCTGTTATCATCAAAGGTTGTTCTAAAAAGCCAGTTCCTATGCGTGCTTATGTTTTAGCAGCACAGCACTTGCAACAACAAGCGAGAAGTATTATGTATGGGGAGGCTTGCTCAGCAGTACCCTTGTACAAAGCGAAAAAATAATCCTTTAAAACTAGAAAGATGAAAAAAACATTACTTAGCGTCCTAATCCTATTAGGAACTGTATCGATTAGCGCCCAAGAGGTCGTAAAAGACACCACTAAATATTGGACTAAGAAAGGAAATATTTCTTTACTTTTCAATCAATCTTCTTACAATAAGCAATGGCTCGGTGGCGGAACATCAAACGTAGCGGGAAATTTTGGACTTAATTATGATTTCAATTATAAAAAAGGCGACGTCGTTTGGGACAATAAATTTATTTTAGCTTATGGTTTAAGCAAAATCAAAGGAGATGAAAAAACAGCCAAAACTGATGATCGCTTAGAGCTAAATTCACTTTGGGGTAAAAAGGCTTCAGGGCAATGGTATTACTCTGTATATTTTAACTTTAAAAGTCAGTTAGATACAGGACTGGATAAAAATGACGAACGTATTTCTCATTTCTTCTCTCCTGCTTATTTTCAGTTTGGACCTGGGATGTTGTGGAAAAAGAGTAATAACTTGAGCGTCAATTTTGCGCCGGCAGCAGCAAAAGCTATTTTTGTTCATCCTCATTTTACGGAATTCGGACCTTCATTTGGAGTTTTACAAGGCGACAGCTCTCGTTTTGAATTTGGAGCTAGTATCTCAGCTTATTACAAGTTCAATGTGATGACGAATGTTTCTATTGAAAATCGCCTGAACTTATATTCAAACTATTTAGACAATCCTCAAAATGTAGATATCGATTACCAAATGAATGTGGTTATGAAAATCAACAAATACCTTTCGGCAAATGTTGCTCTGCAAACAATTTATGATGACAACTCAGTACAAGCAGTACAAGTTAGAGAACTTTTTGGAATTGGAGTGAATTACGGTTTTTAAACCGTATCAACTTACTTAATAAATGCCCTTTTGAAACTGTTCGAAAGGGCATTTTTTATAGTCGAATTTCAAAAACTTCTCGACATTACAAAAGTAACCTTATCTATATTTTCATAAAATCAGCCATCTGACTGAATACACAGTATTGCATGAGGGATGGTCGTGGAAATCCTTTTATGGAGCATCGCGAAATAAAAGATTGTAACATACAGCCCGACCCTGCTGTAACGGAGTGGAAGCTGGGGCATGCCCAAAAAAAATCCCTCTTGAAAACTCAAAAGGGATTTTTAGTATTATTATAACAGCTGAAAAACTTATGCTTCGTCATTGCTCTCGTCTTCTTCTTTCTCAACGGCATCTTTATAGTCAGGATACAAAAATTTATTATACGGAAAACGAGTGATGTGAATCTGCCTCACGGCCTCGTACACCCGTTGTCTAAATTCTTCAAAATTCTCCTTATTAGTTGCTGAGATGAATAACGCATTATCTTCTCCTACACGACTCATCCAAGTGGATTTCCATTCTTCAAGAGTGTAGTGTCTTGGCGTTTTTTCAGTCATCAAATCATCTTCATCAATAGTCAGATGTTTATAAGCATCAATCTTATTGAAAACCATTATTACTGGCTTGTCATTAGCTTTAATATCTAACAAGGTCTGGTTTACTGATGCAATATGATCTTCAAAATCAGGGTGTGAAATATCCACAACATGTAATAACAAATCAGCCTCGCGAACCTCATCTAGGGTACTTTTAAAAGAATCTACTAACTGAGTAGGTAGTTTTCTAATAAATCCTACGGTATCAGAAAGTAAAAAAGGTAGGTTTTTGATAACTACTTTACGAACGGTTGTATCCAAGGTTGCAAAAAGCTTGTTCTCTACAAAAACATCACTTTTTCCCACGGCATTCATCAAAGTTGACTTTCCAACATTAGTATATCCAACTAAAGCTACACGCACCATAGCACCGCGATTACTACGCTGAGTACCCATTTGTTTGTCAATGGCTTTAATTTTATCCTTCAACAATGCAATTCTATCTCTTACAATACGTCTGTCTGTTTCAATCTCTGTTTCTCCAGGTCCACGCATTCCAATTCCCCCTTTTTGACGCTCAAGGTGTGTCCAAAGTCCGGATAATCTAGGCAACATATAAATACATTGCGCTAACTCAACTTGGGTTCTTGCATAAGAAGTTTCGGCACGTTGTGCAAAAATATCTAATATAAGGTGGGTTCTATCAAGGATTTTACAATCAATGATTTTAGAAATATTTTTTTGTTGCGAAGGTGTTAGTTCATCATCAAAGATCAATGTTGAAATTCCATTTTCTTTTACAAAATGGTGGATTTCATCGATTTTTCCAGTCCCTACAAAGGTTTTAGGATTAGGTCGCTCCATCTTTTGAGAAAAGCGCTTCACCACTTCACCACCAGCTGTATACGTTAGAAACTCTAATTCATCAAGGTATTCGTTAAGCTTTTCCTCGCTTTGATTCTGAGTTACGATACCAACTATGGCTGTTTTTTCGAAATTTATTACTTCTTTTTCTAGCATATCTTTAAATAAGTTACAAATTTAATCATTTGTAGGCTATATATAGAGTTAATGCCTTCATAAAAATAAAAACAAAAAATAGGATAGAAGAATTGGAAACTCCAAACTTACTATCCTATCATTCAAATGGCGATTATTACATTAAACTTAATCGCTATATTTTGTAATAACTAAATGTGCATTTTAGTTTACTGCTATTAGCTTCACCTCAAAAATAAGTACAGATCCACCTGGGATGGTGCTGTAATCATTGTTTCCATATCCTAAATGAGCCGGAACAAGTAGAATACCATTACCTCCTTCTTTAAAATAAGGAATTCCCTCTGTCCATCCTTTAATCACTTGTTGTAAGTTAAAAGTAATTCCTTTAGCCTCACTTTGATCAAAAACATTACCGTTGATAAAAGATCCTTTGTAAGCTACAGTAACATTAGCGCCACTACTAGGTTGCTTTCCTGTACCTGGCTCATTGATTACATAATACAAACCAGAGTCGGTTTTTTGAGCGTTCAAGTTATTCTTAGCAATATAATCTGTGATTTCTTTGTCGTTTTTAGCAACATAATCCACTTCTTTGTCTTTAGAACAAGAAATTATAATTGTTAAAACTAAGGCAAATAATACTTTTTTCATGTTTACTTCATTTTTATAAAGTCGCAAATATATACAATTCCTTTGTCTCTTTTTTAAAATGAACGGAGCGTTATGTTAAAACTGTAACACTCATTAATTACCGACAAAACTACATTGCTATACTAACTTTTCAATAGAATTAAACTTCGGTAAAACTCAGAATAACTACCAAATTAGTCTCCAAAAATCTGTACATCATCTACTTGAAAACCGCCGTCTAATGTCAAATTCTTTCCTGATCCAGTATACCTAAAAGCAATATTTATTTTTCCTTTGTAAGATGACAAATCAACAGCTCCCGACCCTATAAACTGATGCCAAGCCGTTGCTTGTTTAGGCAAAATAACGGTTAACGGAATCCAATTGGCTTTGGTTACGTTGAGCCCGTCAAAATTAACGGAGACAAATACATCTAAGGCGTTTAAAGAAGAATCCACATCGAGATGATGTTGTGCTGCTCTAAAAGTTAGTATTTCATTAGTGTGTGTATCCATATCAATTTTAGGCGAGATCAACCAGGCAACATTCGAGTTTACTTTTGTTCCACTAATAGAGAACTCTGCATAACCATTGCCAGAATATACGCCACCTTTCCAAAACAAGCTACCACTTTGAACAATATTATACCAACCCGGCAGGCTCAAGTTATTCTTGTCAACAACGGTTTGAAAATCTTGTATGAAGAACGGTG
>Ga0070748_1001249_pt1 | contig 11891 bp, 9 predicted proteins | sample VirMetDEL_Nov_12_FD_77015 | JGI IMG/M metagenome (GOLD analysis project Ga0070748, IMG submission 77015) | Aqueous microbial communities from the Delaware River and Bay under freshwater to marine salinity gradient to study organic matter... | ecosystem: Environmental > Aquatic > Marine > Coastal ...
AAAATGGTCAACTTATCCCTCTGGAGATTGAACTTTGCCCGGTAAAAAGTGGCTCACAAACCAAAGTACTGGCATCCATATTTGACTTAAGTGAACGCACTAAACAGCTACAAGCACTCAACAGAAGTAAAGAGCAACTAGACCGCACAGGTAAGATTGCCAAAATTGGAGGCTGGCAACTAGACATCGAAAGTGACACCTTACATTGGTCACTACAAACATACACAATCCACGAAGTCCCTTTATCGGTGCCGTTAAATCCCGCTTTTGCCAATAGTTTTTACAATAGCGAGGACCAAAAACTGCTTAAAAAAGCTATTGATAACGCCATACATACTGGCAGTGAATGGGATTTAGAGCTGCCCTTAACGACTCTAATGAACAATAAAATTTGGGTGCGAAATCAGGGGCAAATTGAATTTGAGGCGGGTAAACCAGTTAGAATAATGGGCGCTATTCAGGATATAACAGAACGACGAGAAGTGATATTAGAGCTAGAAAGGAGTAACCAAGAACTGAATAATTTTGCCTATGTGGCTTCGCATGATTTGAAATCCCCTTTACGTGGAATAGATCAACTTGCGACTTGGCTAGCTGAAGACTTGGCCGACTCACTCAGCGCACAAACACAAGAACATTTACGCTTGATGCGCTCGCGTATAAATCGCATGGAAAACTTACTGGATGACTTATTAGCCTATGCTCGAGCCGGACGCACCGAAGCACATTTAGAATGTGTCGATATTATGGACTTTGTCCAACAGGTGTTTGATTTTAGTAATAATGAGCAACATTTCACTTTACAGATACTCGGAGAAAAAGCCGATTATTTACTGGCTAAAACCCCCTTAGAATTGGTCTTGCGTAACTTAATCAATAATGCCATAAAACATCACGATCAAGAAAAAGGCAACATTGTGATTTCCATCGAGGCCAAAGTGGGTTGGCTGGAGTTTTCGGTGGCGGATGATGGCCCTGGTATACCTATTGAACATCAGCAACGAGCTTTTGCGATGTTTCAAACCTTGCAACCTAGAGACAAGGTTGAAGGCAGTGGCATGGGATTGGCCATTGTTAGAAAGGTCATAGAAACCCTTGGTGGAACCATTGATGTCAGTGCTAATCAGCCCAAAGGAGCAATCTTCCGCTTTAACTTTCCCGCTAAAAACAATCCTAGATAAGCACTACCGACGGACCATCTGAAATTATTAAATGACAAGTGGCTAAGGCAAGTTGGTCACTAAAGGTTGTCTTTAGTGACCTTATTTAACTTAATGTTGAGTTTCTGCTGACTCTTCTTTTTCAATATCTGTTACTTCAACTCGCCCCGCATTATCTGCCGCTCTAAAGTGTAAAGCTTTAATTTGTGCTAACTGTTCAGGAGTAAAACGGCTGATTTCAGGTGATAGTCTTGAAAAAGTGTCACTTAAGGCACCTTGAGTAAAGATACCTCCTCCTTTTAACTGCTCAGGAAGTGCATCTTGATTGCTTTTACCGGCATCCAATAACGCGGCTTCAGATGTAGCAGCACTGCTACCCGATTTTCTTTTCGAACCGTACAAATCGGTAATATCCCAGTTGCTAACATTAGTACGGATTTTTTTAGACTCTTCCAAGTAATAACTCATATCACCAATGATGTATTGATTTAAATGGGCTTTTAAATCTGTTTTAAAATTAGGAAAATAATCTTCATTCCGCTCATACAAGCTAGACACTCTGAACACTCCTCCTTTATCCGCATAGGTACCACGATTGGAGTTTACAAATTCATAAGCGTTTTCTTTTAAAGCTGAAAACACGGTTTCCCCTTTGTAGGCTTCGCGACGGATATTCGGCCCACCAATTATTCCTTGGTACAAGCCGTAAATAATTAAGGGGTTATTATCAAATTTTGGCATCAAAATTTTATGATGAATATCGTTCAGGCTTAGTTCGACCCCAGCAACCTTAAGTAACTTTCTGTTAAGTAAAGATTTTCGACCTTCAAGTTCATCTTCGAGATCTCGAATGGGATAAATTTTGACAATTTCATCTAATAAAGTGACGTTATAAAGGTTAAGCCAATAAGCCAATTGCTCGCTTTTATGGAAGTATTTTAAAGGTGCTGTAGCTGGTAAACTTTCGAGATCTTTACGGATCTTAGTTAAAATTGCTTTATCTTCTTTAGTTTCAAAGGCTTCATAGAAAAAACGATTACCTTCCAAAGCGGTTAAAGTATTAACGTTGGTTTTAATTCTACTACCAATCTCTGCCGAAGAATTTTTTGCTTTTGCCCTATCCGACATCCCAGTGGCAAGTACAGTGCCTCTAAATAGTACATCGATATCGTCGTACTTAATGGTATAGCTAGAGCTGGGATTATCGCCTCTAAATGGCTCAGGTATGTCCTTTTCATCTGCATAAACACTTGTTACAAAACTACAAAAGACTGTTAAAAGTACTACTTTGTTAATCTGTTTCAGTATTGATTTCATTAGGGATTTCCATTATTCCTTGAGGATCGAATTCATCCTAGATAGTAAGATTCATTTATTCAAGTAAAAATCAATTAGATGAGGCGCTGATTACATATTGTTACAGACAGGACTTAGTTCACTAGGCTTTTTCAATAAAAAAAGCGCCAAACATGAGTAGTTTGGCGCTTTAACTTAAACCAATTATTGCTAAAGCCAATTTAAATTATTGCTGTTTATCTGCCTTAGCTTCATTGTCAAAATCGGTCACTTCTACATAACCGGCATTTTCGGCGCGTTTAAAACTTAACACCCTAATTTGTGCCAGTTGTTCTGGTGAAAAACGACTTAGAGAAGACTGTGCCACATCCGCCAATAAGTTACTCATGGAATTCATACTAATAGCAGCACCACCACTTTTTGTATTACCTACAACAGCGTCGAGTAAAGCCGCTTCTGAAGTCATGGCGCTATTACTGGATTTTCTAAGAGAGCCGTAAATATCGGCGATATCCCAATTATTGATATTGGCGCGAATTTTATCAGCGTCATACAATTTTTCGTGCATCTCACCAATAATATATTCATGTAAATGAGTGGCTAAATCAGCGGGGAAATTAGGGAAGTAAGCTTGATTACGCTCATACAAACTTGATACCCGAAATACATTACGCCGATCGGCATAAGTACCGCGATTAGAATTTACAAATTCATAGGCATTATCTTTTAAGGACTGAAAAACAGAATTGCCTCTATAAGCACTGGTTCGGATATTTGGACCACCAATAATGCCTTGATAAAGCCCATAGATAATCAAAGGATCATTATCAAATTTGGGCATTAGAATTTTATGCTGAATATCATTTAAACTTAATTTAATACCAGAGACGCTTAACAGCTTTCGGTTAAATAAGGCGTTTTTACCGGCAAACTCTTCTTCTAAATCTTTTTGCGGATAAAGTTTAAATAACTCATCAATCACTGTGATGTTGTAAAGATTTAGCCAATAAGCCAATTGCTCGCTTTTATGAAAATATTTTAAAGGGGCAGTATCGGGTAGTTTTTCTAAATCAGCACGAACTTTAGTTATCACCGCCCTTTCTTCATCGGTTTCAAGGGCCTCAAAATAAAAACGATTGGCTTCTGAGGCACTTAAACGATTGATATTGATTTTAATTCGACTGCCCATTTCAGCCTGATCAGTTTTAGTTTTTTTACGATCTGACATACCAGTAGACATGACCAAGCGACCAAACAACAAATCTATATCGTCATATTTAATTGTGTAACTTGAGCTAGGAGTATCACCGCGAAAAGGCTCTGGAACTAAGTCCTCGCGGCTTTGTGCTAAACAAACACTGCTAAATAAAGCAGAAAAAAGTAAGGCTTTTTTTACGCTAGCAAAATATAATTTCATTTATCATCATTCCATTAATGTGAAAGTTAAATTAATGTTAAAATTTTACCAAAGTCTATTCAAGGTAATTTTAGCTACCAACTAAGTTAATCAAAACAATATTAAATAGAAACCTTTGTCTTAGCGGTGTTTTTCATAGCCCAAGTAGTAAAACTTAGTTTAAGCTAGCTTATAAGCTCGCAACCAAATGGGGTCGATTATTTCCAACACTCAGAGCAGCAAAACACGGGACCAGTGGTTTCATATTGGCGCCAAAACTATACCTATTATTTCTGTGACTTTACTGGGTATGTGTCTGTTTATTTTGTTGTTTAGTGTGGTAGTGGAAGTTGACTCCAATTTTTTTCAAGAAAACCCAACAGCAGTTGATGGCAAATTAGATTTGCGCGCCCATGACCTTACTCACAGCAAACCTCTTGAGTTAAGTGGAGAATGGCAATTTTATTGGCAACAATTTGTCTTGTCAGACAATTTTTCCACCGACATCCAAGCACCCAATGATGTGTTACAAAGCCCTTTATCTTGGGAAAGCCAACAATTTCTAGGTGAACCAATCACTGCACAAGGTTACGGCACCTATCGTTTGCGGGTCTCGGTCGAGCCAAGCAAAGAGCTACTCGCACTTTCAATACCCGTGATGGGTTCGGCTTATCGCTTATATGTGAATCAAGAATTAGTGGATGAAGTAGGGCAGATAGCCAGCACTAAGGAAAACTCAATTGCCTCTTATTCTCCTAAAATAGTTGCCATAAATGCCCCTCAGGGTCAGTTGGATATTATATTGCAAGTATCCAATTATGAGCTCGCTTGTGGTGGACAGTGGTTCCCTATTACTCTGGCCACGGCCGATAAACAGTTTCAAGCCCAACTCAAAAAATTGATCCGTAGCATAACTATTGCCGCCATCTTTTTTACTATTGCCGTATTAAGCTTGTTTCATTTTGCCTTGCGCTCCTCAGACTTTTTACCTTTTTTACTGGCATTAAGCTGCATATGTTTAGGTCTACGGGAAGTTTCAACTAGCCAACTACTTTACATTACAGATGCGCTTTCTTTTGGTTTCAACACGGCCTTACGCATAGACTTTCTTACCTTTTACTTGGCCATTCCCTTATTCACTACTTACTTTCATATCAGTTACCCTAAAGAGTTTCGTAAATGGCCGGTATTACTGATCTGTTTGATCAGCAGTGTCTTTGTTATTCATGTCTTAGTCACACCCACTGAGGTATTTACTCATTACCTGGTTTATTTTCAGATCTTTTCATTGTTGGTTTTAGTGTTTGGATTAACTTCGGTCTTTTTGGCGGCTTATCGGCGTCGAACTGGGGCTCGTTTAATCGCCCTTGGCTCACTGATACTTTTTATTTTAACTATCAATGACATCTTGTACAGCTTGCGAATAATCAACACTGGCACCATGGCGGGTTTGGGCTTGTTGTCATTTGCCTTGTGTCAAAACTATCTAACCTATGTGCGGTTTATTCGTGATAGTAGACAAATGCAAGCCTTATCGGTGCAAGCCAATCAAGATCCTTTAACAATGTTGTTAAATAGACGAGGCTTAATGGATGCCATAAAACAGAATAATGTTGAACAACGACAAGATTCAGACCGATTTAGTGTGATGTTAATTGACTTTGACCACTTCAAACAACTCAACGATAACCTAGGTCATGATGTTGGGGACTTGGTGCTAACCCAAGGTAGTCAAATTATGCAAAACGTGATCCGCAAACAAGACTTAGCCGCGCGTTGGGGCGGAGAGGAATTTGTGGTTATTTTGCCCAATACAGAAGAGCAAGGTGCAAAAATCTTAGCTGAGAAGTTACGTGTTAAATTGAGCAAAGGTTTATCTGAGCAAGTAAAACATACTGTAACTGTTTCTGTTGGACTGGCACAAAGTCTCGAAGATGAGACTTTTGCGGCATGTTTGAAACGTGCCGATCAGGCGCTATATAAGGCAAAAGAACAAGGACGAGATAGGGTAATACTTGCTAGTAAAGAACATAAAAACCCTGAGACTCAAGCAGACATTCACTAATTCACTAAAAAAGCGCCGAAGCGCTTTTTAATATTAAACATCTAACCAATTATTTTTGTTCGCGGGCAATAGCTCGATAAGCAATATCATCGCGATGGAACATGCCTTTCCAGCTTATTTCCTTAACCAATTTATAAGCATTTTGCTGAGCTTCAGTAACACTGTTGCCAAGTGCAGTGGCGCATAATACCCGTCCGCCATTCGTGGTCACTTGACCGTCAATATTCTTAGTGCCAGCGTGAAAGACTTTGGCTTCACTATTGCCTAAACTCAGGCCACTGATCACATCACCTTTAGCATAACTATCAGGGTAACCACCAGCGGCTAATACCACACCAACTGAGGCACGTGAGTCAAACTCAGCGCTGATCTTATCCAAGTTACCGGCCAACGCATATTCAACCAATTCAACCAGATCAGATTGTAAACGCAGCATAATAGGCTGGGTTTCAGGATCACCAACACGGCAGTTATATTCAATCACCTTAGGTGTACCATCGGCCATGATCATCAAACCGGCATATAAAAAGCCCACATAGGTATTACCCTCAGCGGCCATGCCATTAACCGTAGGATAAATCACTTCATCCATGACACGTTGGTGAATTTCTGGCGTGACTACTGGTGCGGGAGAATAAGCCCCCATACCACCGGTATTAGGACCAGAATCGCCATTACCTACACGTTTATGATCTTGACTAGTAGCAAAAGCCAAGACGTTTTTACCATCAACCATGACGATAAAACTGGCTTCTTCACCATCTAAAAACTCTTCAATTACAACCCGACTACCCGCTTCACCAAAGGCGTTACCCGCTAACATATCGCGGATAGCATCTTCGGCTTCAACTAAAGTCATGGCAACAATCACACCTTTACCGGCAGCTAAACCATCGGCTTTAATCACGATAGGGGCACCTTTTTCTCTGACATAAGCCAGAGCAGGTTCGATTTCGGTGAAATTTTGATAATCACCTGTCGGGATGGCGTGACGTTGTAAAAAGTCTTTAGTAAAGGCTTTTGAACCTTCAAGTTGAGCGGCGGCTTTACTAGGGCCAAAAATCGCTAAACCAGCAGCCTGAAAAGCATCAACCACACCTAATACTAGGGGTACTTCTGGGCCAACTATGGTCAGTTCAATGTTGTTGTCTTGAGCAAAAGCGACCAAAGCGTGGATATTTTCAACAGCAATATCGACGTTAGTGAGCTTGGCCTCTAAAGCGGTGCCTGCGTTACCTGGAGCAATAAACACCTGCTCCACTTTAGCAGACTGAGCGACTTTCCAACCTAAGGCATGTTCGCGACCGCCGCCGCCAATAATTAATACTTTCATGGATAAACTTTTCTTACTTGGTAGTAGGTTTAACAAATTTAAGGGTCATACGATTACTTTCGCCTATGGCTAAGTATTTTGCTTGGTCTTGTTCACCCAAGCGTAAGCTAGGAGGTAAAGTCCATACACCTTTTTCATAGTCTGAAGTGTCTAAAGGGTTGGCATTGATATCACTACTGGCTTGTAACTCAAAACCGGCCTTTTTAGCTGCCGCAATCACAAATGATTGTTTCATATAACCAGATTTCTTTTGAAATTCGTCGTCATAACTTTCAGGTAATGAATGTTCAACCACGCCCAATATGCCACCTGGTTTTAAGGCTTTAAAAAAGCTCGCAAAGGCATTATCTATGCCTTGTTGGCCTTCACCCATAAACCAGTTATGTACATTTCTAAAGGTTAATACACGATCAAGACTGCCAGCAGGTGCAAAGTCTAGAGCTTTAGCAGGGTGGAAGGCAGTGACTTTAGTGTTGCTAAAATGACTATCTGCAGCCACTTTCTGTTTGAATTTTTCTAAACCATTACGGTAATAATCAGAGCTCTTATCATCAACATAGTTATGGGCTGCGTAATATTGGCCCTTTTCGTTGAGTAAGGGTGCCAAAATATTGCTGTACCAACCACCACCTGGGGCTATTTCAGCCACAGCCATGTGTGGCTGAACATCAAAAAAACGTAAGGTTTGCTGAGGATGACGGTATTCATCACGAGCGCGCTCAGCAGAGCTGCGCGAATCAGACTGCACGGCATCTTGTAAAGCGTCTGCAAAAACAGGTGAGCAACTGAACAGGGAAGCGATTAAAACAAGTTTAACTATACGTTTCATAAGGGTTTTCTCATGTTTGCAAAAGAAGGAGCCAAATTGTAACGATTAATACCAAGACTTGTAAGTAAAAACGGAGTCATCTGACCCCGTTTTTCTCTATATCACCTCAAATTGCGCGTTTCAGCAATGTGAGGTGGTTTGAGCAGAATAATAGCTTAGCCTTGAATTAATGTTTGAAGTGACGCATGCCAGTAAACACCATGGCAATGCCGTGTTCGTTCGCGGCATCTATCACTTCTTGGTCACGCATTGAACCACCAGGCTGAATAATGGCAGCGATACCTGCAGCGGCAGCGGCATCAATACCATCACGGAAGGGGAAAAACGCATCCGAGGCCATAACAGAACCGGGAACCACTAAACCTTCATCAGCCGCTTTAATACCGGCAATTTTGGCTGAATAGACACGGCTCATTTGGCCTGCGCCCACGCCAATCGTCATGCCGTCTTTACAATAAACGATGGCATTCGATTTAACGTATTTGGCCACTTTCCAAGTAAACATTAAGTCTTTTAACTGTGCATCTGTAGGTTTGACCTTAGTCACCACTTGCAAGTCTTCTAACTCAACCATGGCAAAGTCACGCTCTTGCACTAACAAACCACCGTTAACGCGTTTGAAGTCGAAACCATCGGTTAACTGACCTTGCCAATCACCACAAGCTAACAAACGTACGTTTTTCTTAGCGGCAACTACGGCAACCGCTTCGTCACTCACGGTCGGAGCGATAATCACTTCAACAAACTGACGATCCACAATAGCTTGAGCGGTTGCTGCGTCAAGTTCACGGTTAAACGCAATAATGCCACCAAAGGCAGAAGTAGGGTCGGTTTTATAAGCGCGGTTGTAAGCATCCAGAATGTTGTCACCTAAAGCCACACCACAAGGGTTAGCGTGTTTAACAATAACGCAGGCTGGCTCAGCAAATTCTTTTACACACTCTAAAGCAGCGTCAGTATCGGCAATGTTGTTGAAAGATAATTCTTTACCTTGCAACTGAGTTGCAGTCGCTACCGAGGCTTCTTGAATGTTATTTTCAACATAAAAAGCCGCGTTTTGGTGGCTGTTTTCACCATAACGTAAATCTTGTTTTTTAGTTAACTGCATATTGAACGTGCGAGGAAACTCACTGTGGTGATGACCGCAATCGTCTTCACATTCACTGGATTCAACCATGGCACCAAAATAGTTAGCTATCATGCCGTCGTATTCGGCAGTATGTTCAAAAGCAGCAATAGCTAAATCAAAACGAGTTGCATGGCTCACACTATTTTGCGCTGCAGTCATTTCACTCATCACGCGTGCATAGTTGGTTGGGTTAACCACTATTGTCACTGCGTTATGATTTTTGGCTGCCGCACGCACCATAGTGGGTCCGCCAATGTCGATATTTTCAATGGCATCTTCTAAGCTGCAATCATCGTTGGCTACTGTGGCAGCAAAAGGGTAAAGATTCACCACCACCAAATCGATGGGCTGAATATTATTTTCTGCCATCACTGCGTCATCCTGACCACGACGCGCCAAAATACCACCATGAATTTTAGGGTGCAGGGTTTTAACCCGACCATCCATGATTTCTGGATGCCCTGTGTAATCTGAGGCTTCAATTACCTGTAAACCATTACTGCTCAGTAACTTGGCAGTACCACCGGTGGAAATTAATTCAACACCTTGGCCGGCTAAAAACTGGGCAAATTCAAGAATTCCGGTTTTATCAGATACGCTTAACAAAGCGCGACGTATGGGGTTTGCGGTCGTTGTGTTTTGCATACTTAGTCCACTATTAAAGGCAACATTTTGCGTGAATTGGAATAAAAATGGGCTTTGTGTCGAGAATGATCATCCCGGTGCACAAACAAAAAGAGCACCCGATGGTGCTCCTTTATTGGCAATAATGCTTAGTTCATACCGTACTGTTTTAACAACTTACGTAATGTACCGCGGTTAATGCCCAACATGGTTGATGCACGAGTTTGGTTGCCGCGAGTAAAGGTCATGATTTCCTCTAACATTGGCGCTTCAACTTCAGCCAAAACTAACTCATATAAGTTTTCGATGTTGGTATTATCTAATTGCTTAAGATACTTATTAACCGCTTGTTTAACTGAATCGCGTAACGGTTTTTGCGCCTGAGTTTGTGAAGGGGTAGTTACCGTAGTGGTAAACGGAGAAGTTACATTTTGTTCGAACATATACGTCGTGCTCTTTAGTTAGTCATCATTAAGCAGCAGGTGGCTTGAGTGAAGTCACTGTGCCATCTGCCAATCTGTCGAAGTAAGTTGAGTCTTCTGTGAGGGTCTCAAAATACTGGTTTAATACATCAAGTTGCTCGGAAGCATCTTCAATTGTGTTGAACTTTGCACGAAACACTCGTTGTTTGTCGTGTTCAGCTAAGTACCAGCCAACATGCTTACGGGCAATTCGAGCTCCCGAATATTCACCATAAAACTGGTGAACATTGGCAACATGCTCAAGCAATATACTGCTCACCTCACCAATACTGGGAGCAGCTAACATTTGGCCAGTCTGCAGAAAGTGTAAGATCTCGCGAAATATCCAAGGATTACCTTGAGCGCCACGACCGATCATTAACGCATCTGCCTGAGTATATTCCAGTACATACTTAGCTTTATGTACGTCTGTTATATCTCCGTTGGCAACTACCGGTATCGACACAGCCTGTTTAATGGCTTTAATGGTGTCGTATTCGGCTTCACCTTTGTACATACAGGCTCGCGTGCGACCATGCACCGCTAATGATTGAATACCGTTGTCCTGGGCAATCTTGGCAATTGCGATTCCATTACGATTTTCAACATCCCAACCTGTGCGTATTTTTAAGGTAACTGGTACATCAACTGCCTTGACCACGGCTTGGATAATACGTTCTACCAAACATGGATTTTGCAGCAAGGCTGAACCCGCTAGCTTTTTATTCACTTTTTTTGCCGGACAGCCCATATTGATATCTACAATCTGTGCGCCATTACTGACATTCAATTGTGCGGCTTGCGCCATCAATTCTGGATCAGCCCCTGCTATCTGTACCGCTCTAATCCCGACTTCGCCGCTATGATCCATGCGATGTTTGGACTTATCCATTTGCCACACTTGTGGATTAGAGGACAACATTTCCGAAACAACCAAGCCTGCGCCTAAACGTGTGCAAAGTTGTCTGAACGGCCTATCAGTGACACCCGCCATAGGTGCCAAAATCAAGTTATTGTCTAAGGTGTAAGGACCAATCTGCATCATGATATCTCTAAAAAATCGTGCAAAAAACGTCCACAGCTCAAAAAGGGGCGCAAGTTTACGAGTTTTTGAACCTCTTGGAAAGGCTTGAATGGCAACAAATTTGTACTTTTTTTAAGCAAAAGCGGTTGACAAAAACAGAAAGGACTAAACGAGCGGATAGATTGCTAAAATTTAGTTAATAAAAAGAAAACCTTATGTGTGAATAGCAATAAAGCTAAAATTTTATGCGGCCGAGCAGAATATCTTTAAACATCACCCAATCAGCTAAAAAACTGTAAAAAGGATAGGTAAAAGTGGCAGGACGGTTATGTTCAAAAAAGAAATGGCCGACCCACGCAAAGCCATAACCTAAAAAAGGCAACAAAATAAGCCACTGCCATTGTTGTGTTGTGAAGCTATAAGCAAAAACACACAAGATCAGCAAAGAGCCGACAAAATGCAGACGCCGACACACTAGGTTTTGATGCTCAGACAAATAATAAGGATAAAACTCGCTAAAACTTTGAAACCTGGCGCTCATATACGTTATTCCCGTATTAACTCTGAATAATCA
>Ga0070748_1001250_pt1 | contig 11889 bp, 2 predicted proteins | sample VirMetDEL_Nov_12_FD_77015 | JGI IMG/M metagenome (GOLD analysis project Ga0070748, IMG submission 77015) | Aqueous microbial communities from the Delaware River and Bay under freshwater to marine salinity gradient to study organic matter... | ecosystem: Environmental > Aquatic > Marine > Coastal ...
CGCTCTTGAGCCACAAATGCGGGAAGCTGCGCGACGGTCGGCTATTCAAGGCCAGCAAAACCAAGCGCAAGCCGTACAGCAAGGTGCGTTTGGCGGCTCCCGTTCGGCTATTGTAGAAGCAGAGCGTCAGCGTAACCTAGCCGAGCAGCAAGGGGATATTTATGGCAAGGGTATGCAGTCCGCGTTTGAGCAAGCACGTCAGGCGCAGCAGTTTGGCTCAACGCTTGGCCTACAGGGAATGCAGGCCGCAGGCCAGATGGCAGGTACTCTGGGACAGTTGGGTCAGACTCAGTTTGGTCAGCAGAAAGATATTATCCAAGGCCAAGCCAGTATGGGTGCCCAGCAGCAGGCACTGGAGCAGCAGCGTCTACAACAGCAGTATCAGGACTTCCTGAACCAGAGAGCGTACCCGCAACAGCAGTTGGCATACATGTCGGACATGCTGCGCGGCTTACCTCTTTCACAAAGCACTCAAGCGATGTACACCGCTCCGCCTTCTACCATATCTCAGCTTGGCGGTTTGGCGCTTGCAGGCTACGGTATGTCTCGTAAAGCAGGCGGTCCGATTAAAGAATCCAACGCCCCTGCGGGACTCTCTGAGTTGCTGCTCTATGACATGGAGAACGCATAATCATGCTGAACGTAATTGATATTACCTCCCGTCTGGCTAAGATGTCAGACCCCCAGTTGCGTCAGTACGCACAGATACACAAGGACGACCCCTACACACTGGCGCTGGCTGCGGCTGAGAACAAACGTCGCGCACAACTTCGTGCTTCTGGGCAACAGCAAGCACCACAGCCCACCGTGGCAGACCAAGTGATCTCGCAAATGGGGGCGCCAGCGCCTCAAATGCAGCAACCGCAGCAAATGCAACAACCGCAACAAATGCAACAACCGCAGCCTCAACTGCCAGAGCAGCAGGGTATCGGTATGCTGCCTGCGGAAAACGTTGCTGGTATGGCGGATGGCGGTATCGCCGGATATGACGATCAGTTCGTGGACTCATACGCAGACGCTTACGCGGGTGGCGGTATTGTGGCGTTTGCTGGTAATGACGGTAGTCTTGTACGTAAGCCCCTGACTGCGGAAGAACAGGCGGAACTGGACAAATACCGGCAAGAAAATTTTGATCGTTTGTATGGATTGAAAGACTGGGCGTCGGGAATCAAGAAAGACGTAGTGGACTGGTTCAACGCAGATCGCTCAAACATTCCTTTTGAGAGCAAGTCTCCGGCGATTAAGTACGGAACACCAAAGTATACGGGCATCATGGAGTATGAGCGCCCCGATGTTTCGCTTGCCCGTGAAAGACAGGAGCGAGGGTTAGCACAGACTCCTGCACTAGAACAATTCCAAGCCCCAGAACCTGTAGCAAAAGAACCGGGCTGGGCAGTCAAAGGTAAAAAGAAAGGCGAGAAATCTTCTTACCCAGCGCCAATAGACGAAGGTAATGTTTATACAGGGCGGGATACGTATAAGTACACGCCGTTTGATTCAACAACAGATACTGGAAAAAAAGCGGCAGCTAAACGCCCCGGTGCAGGCACCACTAAAGAGCAACAAGCAAACGCTGTTCCAGCCTCAGATTTTGTCCCAAGCAAACCGGGCGACTTGGCTGCGGAACTTAAACGTCTTCAATCAATGAGTCCGGGCACCAAAGCTTACGACGATCTGAGCGCCAAGATTAAACAGGGCTATGCTGATCTGGAAAAAGCCAGAGAAGAAAGCAAACCAAAAGACAAAGCCTACGCTGGATTAGAAGCGTTGTTGGGCAAAGAGGAAGAAAAAGCCAAAGGCAAAGAAGCTAAGAATTTCAACATGGCCCTTATCAATGCAGGTCTCGCTATCGCAGGAGGCAAGTCCCAGTATGCGCTTCAAAATATCGCAGAAGGTGCGCAGGTGGGTACCAAGCAGTATCAAGAAGGCGTGGAAAAACTGGAAGCGGCTGCGTTGGAACGCCGCAAACAGGCCGCTATGATTGAGGAAGCGCGTCGTGCTGAAGCCCGTGGTGACTGGAAAGAAGCCCAGCAGTTTAAGCAAAAAGCGTTTGAAGCAGACCTCGGTGTTAAACAAGCACAGATTGCTGCTGTGCAAGACTTGTACAAGACCGATCTCAAAACAGCAACGGATATTGTTACCAATCAGAACACGATTGCTGGCCAAGATCGCCGTACTGCGTACGAGCAGCAACAGGCAACTATACGTGCGCGCGAACAAAACGTTTCGCAGCTTGCTGGGCAAAAACTCATGGCGGCTGCGTATGGCGCTCGTGCAGATCAGCGGGGTGCAATTACTCCCGCACTTATGCTTAAAGAATATAACGATCTAATTAAAGACGATCCGCGGATGTTAAAAAAATATCCTAGTTTTGATGCGTACATGGCAGACGCACAAAGATGGATGCAGGGACCGCAAGTAGTCCCGAAAATACCTAAAAATGCTACAGTGCGTGAATAACAGACTACGAGGACTACATGGCGTACCTTTCTTTGCCTGACGGGTCGTACTACAAAATACCAGACGGTATGAACGCACAGCAGGCGTATTCTGAAGCGTACAGAAAGTACCCGGAAGCGTTCGGCGTTAAACCACAACCCGCCCAGCCAGAGCGTATTCCCGGGATGCTTGAGAGTGGTATTGCTGGGGCCAAGAAGCTTGGTTCTTCCATACGCACGGCAGTTGAATCGCCATTTGGTACAGAAGAAGCTGCGCAGGCAGGCTTGGCCCGTGCCCGTGCGCTGGAAGAAGAAACCCCCTCCGCACTGAGCCTTGAGAAGGTCAAAGAGAAGTACGCAAAAGAAGGTTTCTTCCCTGCTGCTGGGGAAGTGCTGCGTCAAGCCCCAAGTTTTATCACAGAACAACTGCCCCAGTTGGGAACGGCTTTTGCTGGTGGTCGTGCTGGCGCTATGCTGGGTGCTCCTTTAGGTCCGGGCGGTGCAGCAGTAATGGGTATTGCTGGCGCTATAACACCTCTGGCTTTGCAAGCCTATGGTGCTGGCGCTGAACGGCGGGCTGCTGAAGGACTGCCACAAGACCCCGGCAAGACCGCATTGTCTGCCGCAGGTCAAGCTAGTATGGAATACGCCTCGATGGTGATTCCGTTTGGCGGCAAGCTGATGAGCCGCATCTTGGGTATTGCAGAAAAAGAAGGTGCGCAGGCACTGGTGTCGCCCGCAGCCCGTAAGCTGGCGGAAGAAAGACTCGCAGTATCGCTGGCCAAAGGCACCCCCAAAGGTTTGCTAGGGGAGATACCCACTGAAGTTGGGCAGCAGATGCTGGAGCGTTGGCAAGCCAACCTGCCGCTGATGGACGACAACGCTATAAAAGAATATACCGAAGCTGCCTACGGCGCTGCGCTCTTTGGTGGTCCTCTGGGCGGTGTTGGTCGTAGAGCGCAGGTTAGCGGCGCTAAAGAAGAAGTTGCCCGAGGCGATGCGCTGGAAGCGGCAAAGAAAGCCCAAGAACTGCGCGAAGCAGAAGCGATTGAGAAAGCCAAGCCTGAATACGCGCTGCGTATTGGCGACCAGTTTGAGGCTTTGCAACAGCAAGAGAAAGATTTGCTTGCAGCACGGGGTAAGAAGCTTGGCAAAGACGCGACTGACGAGCAGAAAGATTTGTTTGCACAGCAAACAGAAGAACTGCAAGCCCTGCGCAATCAACTGAAAGAGCTTGCCCCCGCATACAAGGAAATTAAAGCCAAGCTGCCCGACTTGAGGGAAGAACGCCGCATTGCTGGTATGTCTGAACAAGACTATTACTACGAGCAGATGGGCATGAAGTCGGATGCACAGCTTGCCGCCGAACAGGCCGCAAAAGAAAAAACCGCTCCGCCAAAAGATGAGATGCAGGATTGGATGGACCAGACTGCTGCGCAGGCAAAAGCCGTTCCTACTTCACAACTGCAAAAAGAATTGGATACGGCGCTGGATGGTCTGCGTCACTGGGGTTCGGTTACGCCTACGGATGTAGCAGAAGTGTTGGCAGATAATCCCGTGCTGATGCTTAAAGTCTACAACGACAAGATTAAAATTCCTGAATTTAAAGCCAAAGATACAAAGACGCTCAAGAGTATTCTTGAGTTGCAAATGAACAACTTGGCTGGCCAGATGGCACAGGGGCGTGTTTTTGCCGAAAAAACACGGGAACAAATTGAAGAAGAAAAAGCAGCACTGCAACGCATTGGTGAAAAGCCGTTGCCCGAGTCGCCTGCTGGTACACAGCTTGGTTTGCTGAAAGAGCTTGAAGGCTACGCCGGAGAAATGAAACCCGGTGTGGAAGTTGAACCCGGCGCTACGACACGTCCAAAAACAACTGAAGAACAAGCCCGCTTGCTCTTAAATGAACAAGCACAAAAGCAAAGCATAGCGCGGGCTGACGAAGCTAAACGCGAAAGCGAATCCGCGCTGAAAAAAATATTAACGGGTAAAGACCCATCTGCAATACCCGAGGCACAAAAGCGGTATGCTGATTTAGTAATGGCCGAAGTAAACAGCCGTCGTGAAGCAGCAGGGCAAAAACCGGTTGATGAACAGAAAGCCGCAACAGCACGTATACAAATTGCCACGCTGTTAAACTTGCTGCCACAACGTGTTTTGGACGAAGCCGCATTTCGTGAACAGCTTTCTAGTATTAGCAACGGCTTACTGGAAGGTGCGGGCGACCAGATCAAAGCTAACTTAAAAGGTGCTGCTGCCAAAAAAGTAGCGCCTTCTGTTGCTGTTGAACCGGGACTGCAAAAACAAAACTATCGCGCCAAAGCACGTGAGTTCCAAGAAACAGCAGACGATGCTCTGACCAAGATCCAAGAAAGTCTGGATAAGATTGCCAGAGGTGAGACGCTGGATAGCTCTCGCCCTGATGCACGTAAGTTTGCTTCCGCTACTTCAGACATTATTCGTCAACAAGCAGTAGAGGCCAAGTCTCAGTATGTCGATGCTGTTATGAATCGTGTGGCAAACGAACGTGCGGCGGAGGGGCAGCAGCCTATTACGACCGACCAAGCTACAAAAGCTGCGGTTCAGATGGACGCCGCACTTGATGCGTTTATAAACGGCCAAGCTACTGAAGCTGCTTTGCTCAGACAACTGGATGTGCTCCGCGCTAGATTGCTCGTTGCTCGTCCCGAAGTACAGAAACAAGGACTTCCAACAGAAGGCCCGTTGTCCGCGCAGAGTAACTACCGCGAAGCGCAACGCGTTGCCGAGGAACGTGGCGAAACTGCCCAGACATTGGAAGGCCAACTGCGCCGTCAGCGCGACTACGTTGGTGGTTTGCTTGAGCGCGTCATACCTACCGGCACCATCCCACGTAATACACGGGCACTGTTGCAGCAGACACAGACTGCGATTGAAGATGGCATCGCCACACGTGAGGTGTTAGACCTTGCCGAAGATATTGCGACTCGTGTACAGCGCGGTCAGAATACGCAAGCAGAATTGCCCAAGCTTAATGATGCGTTGCGTTCCATGCAGCAGGCACAGGCTCCCGGTATTGAGGGCGGTCAGCAGTCGTTGTTTGGCGCTGAAGATTTAGGCGTTGTTCGCGCTACCGCTGCAAACTTCCGTAAGTTCCTTGGCTCAAAACAAGTGCAGGCACTGCGGGCACTGCTGCCTAAAGTTGAAGCGGTTGTTGAGAAAGAGCGCACTGTTCGTACCGGCGAAGAACGTCCGGGTGTTGATGCTGACTTTTATTCCAAACGTATTGACGCGTTGGAAACACGGATTAACGAAGCTAAAGATTCATTGGAAGATGTAGGCGGCGCAAGCTGGGAATCCATAATGGAGACCCGCGCTGTATTGCCTGAAGAGGTCCGTGTTGCTCGTCAAAAGCTTGTTGCTCTGCTGCAAGAGCAGAACAAGTTGGAGATGGAAAGAGAGGCATCGCTTAAGCAGAAGCCCAAAGGCAATCGTCCACCATACGCAGCAGCACAGGCCGAAGCTAAAGCCGCCAAGCTCAAAGACCAGATCAAGGACAAGGAAGTCAGCATCCTGCAATCTATCCGCGATCTGTCAGTAAAGATTCGTGAGCAGCGCGGTCAGGCTTTGTACGGCCCCATCATCCAGAAGTTTGAACAGCAAGCACAGATGTTTGAGGCAAGGCTGGCTGAGTTGCAAGACGCTATGCCTGAAGGCGGACGCATGTCGCCTGACTTGGACGCGTTGTTTACTGAAGCCGAAGACCTGAAAGAAGAAATTGCAAAAGCCCGCGCTGCTGTTAAAGAAGCCCGAGACAGGCAAGAACGCATCGAAGACAACTCAAGCCTGCTGGCTGCGGCGGATGAACGTATTGTCAAAGACAAACAGCGTTTGGCCGAACTGGAAAAGAAACTGGCTAACGTGGACTTTGTTGGAGAAGAGCGCCGCGCTGCACAGGTTGAGGCTGGCAAACTGCGTCGTGATACTGCTGTAGCAGATAGCAAGCTGCGGGAAGCCAAAGAACTTCAGAGCAAGCAGTCTGAAGAACGCAAGCGCCGTATTGCCGCAGGTGAGGGTACGCAGAAGTTGACTCGCCAAGTTGTACCGGTTGAACGCGTTACCAAGTCGGGTAAACGTATTGTCGTGAAAGAAAAAGGCACTGGCCTCCCGCTGCAACGTAAGAAAACTACCGGCGCATATGCTGAACGTGAACCGGTCAAAGGTCTTGGTTGGACGACAACCAAAGAATCTAAGCCACGCATTGCACCAACAGCAGAGGTGACGGAAGAAGCTACGCCTAAAGCACAGCGCGTGGGCGCGGCTGAGAATCTTCAAGACATTGCAAAAACAGCAGGCACACTTGCACGGCAAGCCGATGTTACGAACATAAAGCCACGGCCAAAGAAAGTCGAACCGCTGCGTGTGGGCAGTCAAGAAGCCAGAGAAGAAAAGATCACGAAGAAGCAAACACTTGCACAGAGACGCAAGCTTGCACGAGATACTGCTGAAGGCGTTGTTTCTGAATACGATGACGACGCAGGTCTTGCGTTCCGCACAGCCAAAGCACCAGCTACGCCGGTTGACCCGGCAGAAGCAAAGAAGTTGATAGTAGAGACTCTCTCTACGCTACCCAAAGGCGTGAAGCTGACTTACGTCCCCACGCTTGCTGGTATGGACCCCGAGTTGCAGGCGCGTTTGGTGTCGTTTGGTTATAAGCCCGGTTCTGCTTTTAAAGGCGTGGTGCTGCCAGATGACGGCACCATCGTTGTGGTGGGCGACCAGCATACTAACGTCAAGGACTTGGAAGAGACGTTGTTCCACGAGATGGTAGGCCACTACGGCATCGACACCGTGATCGGAATGGACCGGTTGAAGAAGTACGCTAAAGCCACTGACCTTGAGAAGCTGGCCGCGAAGCTGGGCGGTGACCAGTTGTGGACACACGCTGTTGATGCTATGCGGTTTGCCAATGAACAAAAAGGCGACACAGAGTTAGCCGCACTGCGCGAGATCATTGCCTACACGGCACAGCAACGCATCACTGAGAACTTTAAGCAAAAGGCTGGACGCTGGTTGCAAGAACTTGTTGGTATGGTGCGCTCGGCCCTCCGTCGGATGGGTTTTAAGAACATGGCAGAGATGTCTACGTCTGATGTGTTCTATGCGATTAAGCAAGCCAACAAAGCTTTCAATGAGCGCACGGTCGGCCCGTACCGGGCGGCTGATGGCGTGATGGCGTTCCGTACCAAGAGTGAGCCAAGCCGCTACGGCAGTTCGTTTGTTGGTAGCCAAAAAGGTTTTGTAGACAAGCTGCGCGGCAACATGCTGGGTTTGTCTGGCCGTGTGCAGTTCGTTGACCAGTACGCGGCGCTTGATGCGGCTATTAAAAAGGGTCTGGACGCTGGCGTTATCTCTGACTTGGAAGCCGAGCAGGCAGGTTACTACCTGCGCTTTGGCCAGCAGGCTAATGCTTTTGCTACACAGGCGCTGACCAACGGCCCGTTGTCTCTGGTTAAGCAGATGACTAAGCGTGGTATGGAGTTTGTCTACAAGAGCGCCCCCGGTGCCAATACGGTCAAGGTTGCTGAAGCGTTGGAGAAATCCGGCATCAAGAACAGCACCGAGTTGGAAAACATGTTTACCATCTACACGGCAGGTAAACGCGCCAAGCAAGTGGGCTGGAACAAACTAAACTTTAAAGACCCCGGTAAGGTTGAGCAGGAATACAACCAGCTGATGGCTGAACTCAATGGCAACGCCAAAGCTCGGACTGCGTTTGAAGAAGCCGCCAAGATTTACAAAGAGTACAACAACGGCTTGGTTGATTTCGCTGCGCAGACAGGCTACCTGTCTAAACAGAAAGCAGCAGAGTTGAAGGCGACGGACTACGTACCGTTCTATCGTGTGCAGGGTGGCGAGTTGCAGTTAATGGTGGACAAAGAGCGTCCCATCCGTATTGCCAACATGAAAGACGAGCCGATGTTGCACGAGCTTGTTGGCGGTAACGAAGCTATCCTCCCGATCTTTACAAGCTCGGCGCAGAACGCGTTTGTTCTGACCCGCATGGGCTTGCGTAACCAGATGATGAAAGACAACGTGATGTTGCTTGGCCGTCTGGGTATCGCAAGCAAGCTTGGTAAAGGTAAGGGTCCCGATGGACCAAACACCGTTCGCTACAAGGTCAAAGGCGAAGACAACTTTGCCGTGATTGACTCCAACATGTACGGCATCCCGGCAGATCTGATTGTTAAGGGTATGGAAGGTATTAAGACAACTATCCCTTTCGCCATTAAAGCGATGGGGGTGCCTGCCAACATACTGAGAAAGTTTGTCACTCGCAACCCAGCCTACGCTGTGCGTCAGGCTATTCGTGATCCGCTGACTGCTTGGTTTACTACCGGCGTAGACGGTGTGCCAGTGCTTAATTCTTTTAAAGAGTTGAGTAAGATGGTGGCCGGACGCAGCAAAGAAGAAATCGAGTTGATGCAGGCAGGCGCTATCTCCAGCAACGTCATGACAGGCGACGAGCAGGACATGGCCAAAGCCATGCGTGATATGAGCCTTGGGCGTTCTGGTTGGTCTAAGCTGATGATGAAGGCAGACGCACTGGCAATGCAAGGCGATGCTGCAACCCGCGCTGTGATCTACAAGGACTCCTTGAACAAAGGCATGTCTGAAATGCAGGCGTACATGCGCACACTGGAGTCGATGAACTTTAGTCGTCGTGGTTTGTCGCCTTCTATTCAGATGATGTCCACGCTGATACCATTCTTTAACGCTCAGATTCAAGGTCTGGATGTGTTGTACCGGGCGTTCAAAGGCCAGATGCCATACAGCGAACAGTTGAAGATTCGCCAGAAGCTCTACACCCGTGGTTTGCTGTTGGCTGCGGGCACACTGGCGTACGCGTCTGCCATGGAAGATGACGAGGCGTACAAACGCGCCAAGCCTGAAGAGCGTCTGGGTAACTGGTTTGTGTACACACCGTTCTCGGACGAGCCGATGCGGGTGCCTATTCCGTTTGAATTGGGGTATCTATTTAAGGCGTTGCCGGAAGCCGTACTCAACATGGCGGCAAAGGACGAACGTGCTGATGACATTACCAAAGGCATGGGCAAACTGCTCGGCCTGTCTAACCCGATTGCGTTGCCAGCGGCCATTAAACCGGGTGTCGAAGTTATTCTTGGCAAGTCGTTTTTTGGTGGTGACATAGAGTCCAAGCGTGAGTTGACTACCATGATGCCGGGTGAGCGTTCGCGGGACACAACCACTGAGATTGCCAAGATGCTGGGCAGTGTTACAGGCGATGCAGGGCTTACCCCGATCAAGATCGACTACCTGATCCGGGGATACACAGGCGGTCTTGGGGTTGCGATTGCGTCACTGGCTAATCCTATCCTGAACACGGAAGCCAGCGCGGTTGAGAAGCCGACCATGAAGACCAGCAAGATGCCGTTCATCGGCGGGTTGTTCCAGCCGGTTGAAGGTAGGGGAACTCTCGACGCTGCGTATGAGCGCATACTGGAGATTCAACAGGTGCAGGGTACTTACAAACGCTTGTTGGAAGAAGGTAAGGATAAAGAAGCAGACGCCTTATTGGACAAGTACGAGAACAAACTTGTCAGTGCTAACTTCTCTGGGCGGGTGCGAGAGCAGCTTGGTAAGCTGGCCACCATGCGCCGCAACGTGATTGCCGCTGACCTTACTACCGCAGAAAAAGACGAGATGCTCAAAGAAATTGACGAGCAGCAGGTCTTTATTGCACGGGAGTTCTTGTCTTTTACAAATGAAACCAGACCCCAATAAGGCCGTTCTTCACCCCGATGCGGGCCTTGGCGTGGAAGATGCGATGCGCTAAAGCCTTGCGGAGGCCGTCTTGTGTGACGGCCTCCGTATCCAAACAGGGGACAAAGAACCCCTGACCTCGTTTAAGCTGCGACCAAGGGTACGTTACCTGTAAAGTCTTCTTCATCGGAACGTCGGCTTATCTTCATCACGGACACACGCATTGGTGGCCCTTTGGTTTTGGCGGTCATGTCTTTCTTAGGCATGTACGACACCATGAACTGCTCTTCTAAATACTTCTTAAAGTCGGCGTAACCGAAGCTCATGGTGGAGCAAAACGCTTTTAATAATCGCTCCTCGATGTAGTAGTCCGTGAACCCAACTGTTGCGCCGTGCTCGATGCGCCCCATGATTTTGGTTCTGGTTGTAGATGCATCAATCGCTCCACCGTTGCCAAGCTCTGCCAACACGCCATCAACCGAATTAAATTTCACGATGATAAAGTTGCCGTAGTACTCCTGAGTAAATGCGTTCAGGACATCTTCAGCAGAGCGTGTGCCGGTGTTGATGGCATTACGCATGTACCGCACGGCATTGCCGAACGTATCCAGTACAGGTTGCATCGGGATGTTGATTGCACCACAGTGCTCATCGGAAAACAAAATACCTGCGGCAACTGCTGCGCCAATAGCCGCCATCCAAAAACGCTCATCATTGGTAGCACGGTACTCACCGTACATACGGCGCACTACTTGCGGAACCAGCTCTTTAAGCTTGTCCAGATTCTGAACCATATACTCGACGAGCATGTGCCCCGCGACCGCGTAATTATCCGCCAACGACTTAATGATCTCAATCTCATGTGGTTCCCATGTAAGTACATCGTTCATTGCAAACTCAAGCACACGCCGCAGTTCGCCTTCCGCAGAGTGGGATTGAGCGCCTGTGAAGTAGTCCACCACGTACGTGTTGGAAGACATGATGGCCGTGTCCATCCACGTGGACAGGTTCATACGCTCCTTGTTGGAGCCAGACTCCATACGCTCCTTGCCCCGCCCGTTGGTCATGTCCAGTACGAACTCGGAGAACCACCCAAAGTCTTTTCGGTTCTTCGCTGTGATCTCATCCGTTATCAGGGGGATGCTATGCAGCAGACCAAGGCGCTGTTGCATGGCCACAGGAGACGTACCTTTACTAGTGCGGTAGTGCACCGGATGCCCCCAGACAGAAGCCGCAGCTTCCAGCGCCAACGATTTACCTGTGCCGGAGTTGGTTGAGCCGCAGTGGAACGTCATACCGTAAATGCCTGTGAAGCGCATAAGTGGCCCACCTGCCCCGGCCAGCATGATACACACGTGCTGCCACATCTTCTTCTGGATGAACAGGTTGATAACCGCCCGCCACTGCTCGATTGAGCCGGTGGGTTTGGTATTGGCAACGATGTTCTCCAGCCCCTCCATGGGCACTTCGATCTGACCAGTGGGCGTGTAGATTTTCCCGGCGAATACGAACGTATCATCGGGTTGCCAGCCGTAGCTGGTGGGTACATTGACCGTGCGCTTCTCCACACTGACCTTCTCCACACAGGCACGGACGTAGTCGTACAGGTTCTTGTCGTTACCTGCACCGAAGGACGCCAGAATGTTCTGGTTGGCAAGGTGCTTCATGGTCTCGTCTTTACTGACAA
>Ga0070748_1001251_pt1 | contig 11886 bp, 16 predicted proteins | sample VirMetDEL_Nov_12_FD_77015 | JGI IMG/M metagenome (GOLD analysis project Ga0070748, IMG submission 77015) | Aqueous microbial communities from the Delaware River and Bay under freshwater to marine salinity gradient to study organic matter... | ecosystem: Environmental > Aquatic > Marine > Coastal...
CAAGTAAGTGCTGAGGTTGAAAAACAATTATTATCATGAAACAATTTAAAATAAGATGCTCTGGAATAAGTCAAATAATGACAAACTCTAAAGGGAAAAGCAATCTAGAAATATTTGAAGCAACTAGAAAAACAATAGTAGCAGATGTTGAAAGGTATGAAAAAATGAAAACTAAAGACGGTATTACTGGTGTAAAGCTTTTAGAAAAAATTAAAGCTAATAAAGTAGCTTTACCAACTTTAGAAGCTAATAAAGATATTGTTGTTCTTTCTGATAGTGCGAAAACATATTGCGAAAACTGGGTAAAGCAGCAACTTTATGACCGTCAAAAAAATATCAATAGTAAGTATTTACAAAAGGGTTTAGTGGTTGAAGATAATTCACTAGACTTTGTAGCTGATCAATTAGGGTATGGAGTTTTAATTAAGAACGAACAGTTCTTTCAAAATGAATTTTTAACTGGAACACCTGATGCAATTTTGCCAGACCATTTAATTGATGTTAAAAATAGTTGGGATGCTTTTACTTTCCCATTATTTGATACAGAGGTTCCTAATAAAGATTACTTTTATCAAGCTCAGGGATATATGGAGTTAACTGGTAGAAGTTCTTATAAGTTAATTTATACATTAATGGACACTCCTGAATATTTAATTGAAAAAGAATTTACATATAATAACTTTTATGAATTAGATTACGAACAATTTAAAAAAGACTTTGTGTTTACTGGTATTGATGAAAAGTTAAGAATAAAGGTTTTTGAAATCAAAAAAGATGAAGAAGTTATTGCAGCTATAAAAATAAGAGTTGCAGAATGTCGATCTTATATTAATGAAATATTAAAACAATTATGAAAAAAGCAATAGGTAAAGTAGAAAACATTTTAAAAGAAAAACTTAATGACTATATTCGTTTTAAATGTACTAAGCAACAAAAGATAGATTTCAAAAAGAAATGTGAATCTTTAAATGATATAAACGAAAGCCAAGTTTCAAGAACTTTAATGGATGGTTTTATTAATGGTAAAATTAAAATAAAATAAAAAACTCAAGAACATTATAGGGATTAATTAACTAATAATTAAATTTTTTTATAAACTACAATGACGGTCAGTGCAAATAAACTCTGAAGTCAAGGTTAATAATTATCTTTAATAGTAGCTATATTTTTCAACTTCCCTATTTTGTTCTTGTTTAAATAAACCAAATGGAAAAATTAGAAGATATATTAAGAAAGCCAGAACGGAAAGTTGGTAGCGGAAGAAAAGCTAGTGAAGGGATCAGGAGATTTAGAAGGTTAACAAATACGCAAATACAAGAATTAATATCAATTAAATCTTTATCAGAAATAGCTGATGATTATAATATCCATTTATCGGCAATATCTAAATATCTATCTAAAAGGGATATATTTAAAAAGCCTTTAAAAACTAAAGAAATTAATTATGATAATGTTCCTGAAATATTATTCAATGAAAATAGTAAAGTATTTTCTAAAAATGAAATGGATTATGGTAGGGGCATGAGTCAAAAACAATGGATTGAAACATTAAATTTATAAAAGACCGAGAGGGTAAAACGGCAATAAAGCCACAAGTTTAATAAATGATGTAATTACCAAGTATTAAAAATCCCTCTCGGTTTAAAAAATAATTAGTATATTTACTTAAACTAAAATTAAATTCATGGGAAGATTTCCAAAGAAAACACTAACAAAGGCACAACAACAAAGGCTAGTGAACCTTTATAGCAGCTCAAAATCTAAAGCAGATGTTCAAGAAATTCTAGCTAATGAGTTTGACGTTTCACCTAGGATGGTGAGAATACTAGCAAAAGAGCTAGGGCTAAACGTAATTAAATCAAATTCAATTAATAATAAAGTATTAGTTTATGACATTGAAACATCTTATGTTTTATTTGAGGGTTGGAGTACTGGTAAAACCTACAATAGATGGCAAGATATTCATGGAGAAAAATGTACTAAAATAATTTCTGTTTCTTGGAAGTGGATCGGTGAAGATAAAGTTCACGCTTTAACTTGGGATGAAAACCAATGCGATAAAAAATTAATGGAAACTTTTTTAAAAGAATACAATAAAGCTGCAATGATTGTCGGTTTTAATAATAATTCTTTTGATAATAAAATAATTAATTCTAGAGCTTGGATTCACAACTTGTTTATTAAAACTTATATAACCAGCTTTGATGTTTATAGACACGTAGCAAAGACACAAAGACATCAGTCTAAGAGTCTTGCTTATTTATGTGAAGTAAAAGGTTTAACAGCTCAAAAATTAACACATAGGGGGAAAGCAATGTGGAGGGATATTCAGTTTGGAAATAAAAAAGAACAAAAAGAAGCATTAAAAGAAATGGTGGATTATAATGTTGGAGATATTGTTTCAACTGAGGAATTATATGTAACTTTGAAACCATACTTTAAACACGCTACTCATTTTGGAGTAAAAGATGGTTTACCGAAATGGAGTTGTCCAGATTGTGGAAGTTCTAATGTTAAATTATTAGACACTACAATTACTGCAGCTGGAACAGTTCAAAGAATATTGATTTGTAATGATAGTGATTCCCAATACAAAGTTAATAATAAAATTTATATGGATTACTTACAAAGAAGCTTAGATAGTTCTTGGCAATAAAAAATAGATATGGTAAAGAAAATTATATTAGTAGGTAAAGCAGCTTCAGGAAAAGATTACTTTAGGAGTTATTTAATTTCTAAAGGTTATAAAACATCTATTTCACATACTTCAAGACCTATGAGGGATGGCGAAGTTAATGGTTTAGATTATCATTATATAAGTAAATGTAAATTTATTTTTAAGAAACTAACATTTTTCTTTTTTGAAAATAAAAAATTTAATGGCTGGTTTTACGGTACATCTAAAGCTGAAATGAAAAGAAGTAATGTATTTATTTTTACACCTTCTGGAGTTAATAGTTTATCTGATAGGTTTTTAAAAGATTGCTTTGTAGTTTATTTTGACATTCCAGAATATTCTAGGATTAGTAGGTTAGAAAAAAGAAGCGATAGTGATACAATAGAACGTAGAATAAAAGCCGACAATATAGACTTTAAACATTTTGTTAAATATGATCTTAAAGTTGTACATCCTAAATTTAATTGCGAAGAATTATTAAAATCTATTGAGTTATGAAATATGTAGAATACACTGTTTTAACAGAAAAAGAATATTTAGAAGCTTCTGAAAATGGCGAATCTGTAGAAGTGTTCGCTACCTTACAATGTCTATTTGATGTGTATGGTGAAGATGTTGAATATTTAGAAGTTACATATTATGACTATGATAATTTACAAGATAATGATATCTGGAAAAATTAAATTAACTAACAACCAGTTAGTTAGATAAAAAATAGGAAGTTTTTAGTAGTAATGTTTTGTTATAACAAAAAGATTTGTATCTTTGCTTTATATTTATAACTAATTAAAACAAACGATATGAATGAACAAAATGACTTATTTGGCTTTGAGGATTTTATGGAAACTGACCAAAGCCCATTAGAACAAACACATATAACATCAACGATGTTGTATTACAGCACAACAGAACTAAAGGAGTTTAAAGTTTTAGCTAAAAAGCTGTTAAAAAAACATTATCCAGAAACTTATTTAGATTCTAACATTAGTGATTTAATTTTAAAACTATTTAGAGATGAAAGTTAAAGTTATAAAACAAGGCAAAATTATGAAAGATTCTGCTGCAGCTAAATTAAAAGGTAAATTTTTAGATGACAGTTATTATAACACTATAATTGATTACGATTGTGATGCTTATGATAATTACGGAAACCTACTATTTAGGTTTAGAAAAAAAGTTATCCCTTTAGATGTTCTAAAAAGTGGTTATGAAGCCTTTAAAGGCTCAATCCAATTAACAGAAGGTCGCGGAATAACAAGTGGAAGCAGCCATAAACGAATTAAAAAAGATGGTACTGTCAGCAACATAACAGTAGGAGAAAAAGTATTGAGCGGAAATGTAGGTTTTATGGACAGCGGTGCTATGGTTAAATACTGTAGAATGTCTGCTTTTGGTAGGGATCATTTTGATAAGTTTGAAGCTGGTTTTCCTTTTGTTAAAAAAATAGACCAATTCTATTCTGAGCTTTGCCCTAAATATTATTCAAAACAAAGGGCTTTAGCTGATAGCACAAATAGAAACTATGTAATTCCTGAAACTTCTTTTACTACCATAACAGTAAACGAAAGTTTTAGAACAGCTTGCCATCAGGATGCTGGCGATTTTAGCGAAGGTTTTGGGAACTTAATTGTTTACAATGACGAAAGCTATGACGGAGGGTTGTTTGTATTACCTCAATATGGAATTGCTATAGATTTACAGAACACTGATATTTTATTTGTAGACGTTCATAAATGGCATGGAAATACTGAAATGGTTGCTCGTCAAGGTTTTGAAAAAGCTTTCCGCATTAGTTTTGTTTTATATTACAGAGAAAATATGTTCAAATGTAAGCAGCCTTCAGAACAATTAAAAGAAGTTAAAAATAAATTAGGATACTTAAAATTATAAAATTATGAAATATATAATAACTTGCATTAGCCATAATAGGCATGAAAATATTGAAGGTTTTCTTGAAAAAGTTGGCTCTAAAGAAGTGGTGTTTTTTGTAAAAGATAAAACAGATAAAGAAAACTATTTAAAAAATGGGGCTAAAGAGGTTGTTGTTTCTGGTTCTTTAATGGATAGTAGAAATTCATCTTTGGAATATTGTTTTTCAAGAGGGAAGATTTGCATACAATTGAGCGATGATTTAGAAAAGATAATGACAAACGACTTTACTGGTAAAAGGACTCATGAATATGTAAATGTTTTAGGTGTCCTAAGTTCTGTTCTTGATAATTTTATATCTTCAAAATATTATTTCGCAGGATTCCCCCCAACAAATAATCCATTTTTCGCTTTAAAAGAGTTTGAAGAGAACAAGTTTATTGTAGGTGATTTTATAATAATAAAACCGAATAAATTAAGGTTTGATGATAAATTAAAATTAAAAGAAGATTATGATTATACTTTGCAGCATATTAAAGAATTAAATGGTTGTGTAAGGTATGGGGCTTTTTTAAATAGTTTCAAGCATTATTCAAATAAAGGTGGTGCTGTAGATTATAGAACAACTATATTAGAACAAGAAACAATTAAATTTCTCCAAGATAAATGGGGTGAATGTATTAAGTTAAACACAAAGAGGGAAAACGAAATATTATTAAATAAAAAAAGTTTTGAAATATTACATTCAAATCAGCAATCTTTATTTTAATAATCAAATAAAAATTAGTAACTTTAAATAAAATATATATAACTATGAGTAAATTAAAAGTAAGTGGTAAGATAGTAAAAATCTTAGAAGTTGAAAAAGGAACTTCAAAAGCTGGTAAAGAATGGGAAAAACAAAACTTTGTTATTGATACTGGTGCTCAGTACAATCCAGAAGTCTGTTTTGGCTTGTTTGGTAGTGAAAAAATAGAAATGTTAGCACAACACAAAGAAGGTGCTGATGTTGATGTTTTGTTTAACATATCAAGTAGAGAATTCAATGGTAAATATTATCACAATATTGATGCTTGGAAAATTGAAAGTAATGTTCAAGCTGTTAACCCAGATTTAAACAAAGGTGATGAAAATGATGACGATGTACCTTTTTAATTAAATAAGTAATAAAAATAAATCAAGCCCATTTCTAACGATTTGGGCTTTTTTTTTGCCTTTTTGCCAGTTTTTAAAAAAGTTTTGCCAGTCGTTTTAAATAGTAATAGCTTTACTTTCAGAGTTTACTGGTAAAAAAGCAAAACTTTTTCCTATTTACTATATATTTTATTTTAGAATTTATTTTTTTTTATTTCACGTTTTTAACATAAATATATATAAGTCGTTTTATCTTTGTAGTAGTATAGGAGCTTTTTTTTTGCCTTTTTGCCTATCCCTTACTATCATTAGGTTTATGATGTTTTTTACTTTTTTTTAACTTTTATTTTTTGCCAGTACAAAAAAATGTGTATATTTGTAAAAGAAAAATGAACTAGGAACTCATTTAAAACATTTTTAAAACCCTTATCTTTAGAATGCCTATCCTAGTTGGCTACTTTAGATAGGGGTTTAACTTAAAAAATATAACATTATGAAATACACAGAAAAAGAAGTAGTAGGAATTTTAAAAGAATTTAAAGATTCCTTAGAATATGGTTTAACAGTTGAATCTTTTGCAAAAGAAAAAGGATTAATAAAGAAAGAGTTTGAGGTTGGTAAATGGTATAAAGGAAAAAGATATAATAGAATTGAAGTCTTGTTTGTGTGTGGACTTAATAGTTATGGTTTTTATGATGGCTCCTTTATAGACCTCGAAGATTTTTCATCTGATTACCTAAGTGATGAAGATTATGGTTACGAATTGAGACCAGCCACCGACAAAGAAGTTGAAACAGCTTTAATTAAAGAAGGACATAAAAGAAATTTAAAAGAAGGTGTTAATGTTGGTAATTTTAATAATGTTGGTTTAGATTCAGAATTAATTCATTCAGATAGTTATAGTTTTTCACCTGAATTTAATTTATTTTTTATGGGTGGATCATGTGTTTTTAGAAATGGCAAATGGGCAACTTCAATTGAAGAACCTAAAGTTGAAGTTAAGTTTGATGAATTTAACTATGTATTAAACAAGGAAATCAAAGAATTAAGAGCTTTAAAAAATAAATAAATGAAAGTAAGTATTTATAAAAAATATAACTCAGTTTCGCCAGCTAAAGAAACAGATGTTTATAAAGTGTTAGAATCAATTAAAAATGGTGATTACTCTGAACAAATTAAAGATGTTAGGTTTTTAATTAATGACAAACCTAAAAGGGATATAGCAAAACAGAAACTTCCTTTAGTTGGTTTTGGAGGTACTTTTTCAACTAGGGGGAATAGCAACCTAAAACAACATAGTGGTCTAGCTTGTTTAGATTTTGATCACTTAGAAGATGTTATTAAAACAAAGAAACAAATCAATAAAGATAAATATACTTTGTCTAGTTTTGTTTCGCCTTCTGGGGATGGTTTAAAGGTCTTAGTTAGAATACCACTAGTAAGTAACGACAAAGATTATAAAAGCTTTTACAGTGAGGTTCAAAAACATTTTAATAAATATGGTGAAACAGATGATTCTACTAAAGATATTGCCCGAGCAACTTATTTAAGTTACGATCCAGAATTATACTTAAATATTGAAAGTGAACTTTTTACTGATAGATTTATTCCTAAAGAAATAATCACTAAAACAGTAAATGTTCCCATATCAGATATGGATGAAATTGCTCAACGTGTTGTTAAATGGTTTAGTAAGAAATGGACTACGGGACAAAATAGAAATAACAACCTTTTTATATTAAGTTCAGCTTTTAATGATTTTGGGGTTTCTAAAGATGTTGCTTTTAGTTACTGCAGCAACTACATATCAAGCGACTTTTCAGAAAACGAAATACTAAAGCTAGTTGAATCAGCTTATCGTAATGTTACCAGCTTTGGAAGTAAAGCTTTTGAAGATACTAAAAAAGTTAGTGAAATTAAAAAGCTTGTTTATAATGAAAAAACAGTTCAAGAGGTTCGTGAAATAGTTGGCGACTTTAAAGGTTTAGAAATTGAATACAACGAAGTAAAAGATAAAATTAACCCTAATGAGTTTTGGTTTTATACCGATAAAGAAGTTATTAAACTTGCAACTTTTCGTTTCTTAAACTACTTAGAAAATAATAATATTAGTAAATACTACCCAGATAATAATTCTGATACTTATTTATTTATAAAAAAGGAGAATAATTTTGTTAGTGATTTTGGGGAATCAAAAATTAAAGATTTTACTTTAACAGATTTAAGAAAGCGAGGTAATATAGATGCTTTTGAATTAATGGCTAACAATAACAATAATTTTAGTAGTAATTATTTATCAATGATAAATACTACAGATGTAAAAATTAATAAAGACACTAAAAAATCATCTTATATTTACTACAATAACTTTGCAGTTAAAACAACTGCTGAAGGTTCTGAATTAATAGACTATAAAGATATTAAAGATTTGATTTGGAAAAACCAAGTAATTAATAGGGATATAAAATTAAACAGCGAAAGTGATGGGGAATTTAAAACTTTTATTTGGCGGTTAAGTGGTGAAGACAAAGAACGTTATTACACTTTAAAAAGTGTTATCGGTTATTTGATGCACTCATACCAAAACGATTCCAAACCTAAAGCCATTATATTTAATGACGAAATGATTAGTGACGACATTCCAAACGGTGGTTCTGGTAAAGGTTTAATCCATAAAGCTATCGGTCATATAAAAAATATAGTTATTGAAGACGGCAAAAAGTTTGATCCAAGAGGGCAATTTGCATATCAAAAAGTTAATAAAGATACTCAAATATTCTTAATGGACGATGTCCCTAAAAACTTTAGCTTTGAAAGTTTATTTAGTATTGTAACTGAAGGCATGACAGTTGAAAAGAAAGGGCAAGACGCTTTTCAAATACCTTTTGAAGAAAGCCCTAAAATATCAATTACAACTAACTACACTATAAAAGGTGATGGAGCTAGTCATCATAGGAGGGTTTTTGAAGTTGAAATTGCTAACCATTACAACGATAATTATACTCCAGAAGATGAATTTAATCACCAGTTTTTTAGTGAGTGGGACAAAGCAGAATGGGCGGAATTTGACAACTTTATGATTCGATGTATTCAGTTCTTTTTAAAGAACGGTTTAGTTGAAAGTAATAAAGTTAATTTAGAATTCAGGAAATTAAAAAACAATTTAGGAAATGAGTTTATAGAATTTATGGAAGCCCAAAAGTTTGATGGTGAAGCTTTAGATAGGAAACTATTTAGGGACGACTTTAATAAACAGTATCCAACTATTGCTCGTTTTAATTCTGCTCAGAAATTTAATAAGAAAGTAAAAGATTACTGCAGCTATCATAAAATAGATTTTGAGGAACGTAAGTTTAACGGTGTTGTAAACTTTTTTATTGAAGATAATAAAGAAATAGATTTAACTGAAGAAATACCTTTTTAATTATGCAATTTAGAAAATATCAAAAAGAAATAATCGACAAAGGCTTTTCACAATGCTTAAATCGTGGATGGTGTTATTTGTCAATGGAAGTAAGAACTGGTAAAACTTTAACAGCTTTGGGAATAGCTGCTAAACTTGGTGGACAAAGAAAAAGGGTTGTTTTTGTAACTAAATTAAAAGCAAAACCATCAATAGAAAACGATGTTAAACTACTAAACAATAAAACAATAAATGTTGAAATAGTTAATTATGAAAGTTTACATAAATTAGATTTAGAAACTCATGTTGATATTTGGGTTTTAGATGAAGCCCATAAACTAGGTCAGGTAGGAAAGCCATCACAAAAAACAAAACTGCTAAAGCAAATAATACACGAACATAGTTCAGTCATATTTTTAAGCGGAACACCTACTCCAGAAACTGGTTCCCAAATATTCCATCAAATGTATGTTCTAGGTAGTAGGTCGCCATTTGCTGGGCTAAACTTTTACAAATGGGCTGCAATAAATTGCAAAATTAGTCAACGAATAATTAACGGTTTTATGGTTAAAGATTATACTAATTGTCATTTTGATATAAATACATTAAATTTTTTATCATACTCGCAGAATGAAGCTGGTTTTAAAAACGAAATTAAAGAACACTTTATCAAAGTTAAAATGAGCGATGTAACTAAACACATAATAAAAACAATTAAAAAAGATAAAATATTTAGAGCGAAAGTAGATGTTATTCTTGGTGATACTGCAGTAAAAGAAATGCAGAAAATACACCAACTAAGCTCAGGAACTTGTATATTAGACGAAAGTGGTGAAGCAAAAATAATAGACGAATCTAAAGCAATATACATTAAAAAGAATTTTGAAGGCGAAAAAATAGCTTTCTTTTATAAGTTTAAAGCTGAACTAGAAATGTTAAAAAAACATTTTGATATAACTCAAGATGTTGACGAATTTAATAATACTAATAAAGATATTGCTTTGCAGTTTGTAAGTGGTCGTGAGGGTGTTAAATTAGATAAAGCTGATTGTATAATGGCTTTTAATATCGACTTCAGTGCAACTACTTACTTTCAGTTTAGGGATAGAATGACTACAATAGATAGAAAAACATCTGATGTTTATTTTATAATTAGCGATTGTGGAATAGAAATGGATATATATAATGCAGTAAGCAAAAAGAAAAACTTTACAACTAGATTTTATGAAAGAGCAAGCATATCAAGCAAAGATACAAAAACAACTGGAAAAAGAGGGTTGGTATGTCCTAAAGCTAATAAGGACAAACAAGAACGGAATCCCAGACATAGTAGCAATGAAACACAACAAGACTTATTTCATTGAATGTAAAACCCCAAAAGGTAAATTGTCTGAGGTGCAAAAGTATAGATTAGACGAGCTTAAAAAGAACGGTTTTCAAGTTGCTGTTAGTTATGGTAATGAAATAATAGACTGGTAAAAAAATTATTGTAGCTGGTAATCAGTTAGTTAAGCATAATTACAAAAGTTTTTATTATAAAATAACGTTATAACAAAATATAGTTATATATTTGTAAGGTCTTAACAAAGTAACTAAAAAAAACAAAATGGAAACTACAAAAACAAAACAAAGAAAAGCAGCTCATTTAAAAGTTAGTAATGAATTACTAAAAAGGTTAAAAGCTACAGTAAATTTAGAAAAAGATACTCAATTACGTTTATCATCATCAAGCTTAGAATTGTTTGTTATGCAAGAATGCGGTGAAAAAAGTTTATTTGCTTCTGAAATAACTTTTTACGCTGAAAACGACTGGGATACAAACCAAAAAACGTTGGAATTAAACTTTTGTTCAAGCGGAAGTTTTACACCAGCAGACAGAGCCCCAATGGTTAGAACAAAACATGCAATGGAGTTTTTAAATAACTGGGGCGAAACTAGTAGTTTAATAATGGCATTTATGAACCAGATAGATAGCTTACAAAAAACATGGAAATTTGAAAATGAATTCTTAACTAAATAAAATTATGTTCAAAGTAATAGCAATAAATACAGATAATAAACCTAACGATATCCCTAATAATAAATGTATAGTTAAAGATGAAGTTTATACAGTTATTAAAATGGACTATATGAATATTCAAAATAGAATCTTAGGTTTTCAATTAGAAGAAATAGATTTAACAGACTGCTTTCCTTATCAATATTTTGCAGCTAAAAGATTTAGAGCTTATACAGAACAAGACGCTAAAATTGAAAAAGCTGTTAATGAATTATTAGAAACTAAAATATTAGAGATATGATAACAGGAAAGAATAAAGAAAGGTTTGAGAATTGGTATAATGAAAAACTAATATTTCAATATATTAAATTATCAATATCTTTAAGAGGCTTTTATAATTTAACCTTTGAAATGCAACAAGGTGTTTACCTTGCTTATTATGATAGTTTGGGAAATGATTGTGAAGCTTATAATTGTTATGATAATATGAAATCATGTTGGACTTATGATATTTTAGAAAATCAAATTGAAATATTTAACGGAAATATAGCTGTACCAACAAGAAACGAAGCATTAATAGAAGCCTTTAAACAAGCCGACAAATTAGAAAACGAAAAACATTAACACACTTAAAAACTAAACAGATGAAGAAAACACCAATGACACACCCAAAGGATTATCAAACTAAACAGATGAGCGATATAGAAGAGGTAAAGAAAGCACAAATATTTTTATTAAACACTCATATTGATGATGTTGTTTTAAATGCAAAAGAATATCCAGAAAACACTAAGGAAAATGCAA
>Ga0070748_1001252_pt1 | contig 11885 bp, 15 predicted proteins | sample VirMetDEL_Nov_12_FD_77015 | JGI IMG/M metagenome (GOLD analysis project Ga0070748, IMG submission 77015) | Aqueous microbial communities from the Delaware River and Bay under freshwater to marine salinity gradient to study organic matter... | ecosystem: Environmental > Aquatic > Marine > Coastal...
AGGGAAGAGTACCAAAACACCAACATCCGGCAGTTTGAATTGGCTAAAAAGTACGACACTAGTCAACGAACTGTGTCGATGATCGTGAACAACAAGGCTTTCAACCCAAAAGAGGTAAGGCCCGACACTAGGATGCTTTATCAGATGAAGTTGCAGAAGGTTATCCTTTGGGTAAAGCCCGAAGACCTAGCGACAGTTAAGTCCTATGACCTGACACGGGTTGAGACAATGGGCCGCTCACGAAATAAAGTAACCTAGTTAATTCTCTATGGCACGCGTCCGTGTGCTTTGTCCTACTTGGGACACTATCAAAAATAAACAGGAGGCTATATGCCTATTGAATCATCCATAGCAGATACCTATGGGGCATTAGAGTGGGCGCTAAAAGCCAAACTAATTCCTATGTTGAAAGGCAGCCCAGGTATCGGCAAAAGTTTTATCGTTAAAAAACTGGCTGCTGACTACAAGCTATTCCCCATAGAAGTCCGCTTAGCACAGTGTGACCCAACAGACCTGCTGGGCTTCCCCTTTATTGACAAAGACGCTGACAGAGCACGCTACGTACCAATGAGCACATTCCCATTAGTCGGAGACCCAATTCCAGCAGGTTACAACGGCTGGTTAGTGTTTTTAGATGAATTTAACGGAGCTGAAGCCGCTGTTCAAAAAGCCGCTTACAGGATTCTTGAAAAACAAGTAGGCAACTACGACATGCACCCCAAGGTCGCCATCATCTGTGCAGGCAATCTGGACACAGACGGTGCTTTAGTAGAAGAGATGTCATCAGCCCTACAATCAAGAATGCTGCACTTAACGGCTGTTTCCAATGTAGACAGCTGGCTTAACTATGCAGAGACTTCTGGTATCAATCAGCAAATCACTTCATTTATCAATTTTAGGCCTGGGCTACTCAACAACTTTGACCCTGATGCTGCAGGTGAAGAAAAAACATACGCTTGCGAACGCACTTGGGTTTTTGTTGATAGCCTTTTAAAAACGGGCATTACTGCGCAGTCATCTAACGCCCTGGCACTTATTGCTGGGTGCATTGGTGAGGGTGCGGCACGAGAGTTTGTCGCTTTTCTTGATATGTACCAAGACTTACCCACGATGAGTGAAATTCAAACCTATCCGCTCAGTGCAATAATCCCCAGTCGTCCTGGTGTACTTTATGCACTTACAGGCGCTCTCGCAGCTCATGCTACAGAGAACAACTTAGCGGCGTTGATGACGTACATTCAGCGGTTACCCATTGAGTATCAAACAGTGTGTTTGCGTGGTATTGCCAGACAAGATATGTCTATGCTGGCTAGTGTACCGGCTTATCAAAAGTGGGCTATTGCTCACGCTGACATCATTTTCTAAGGAGTCCCGGCATGAACCTGCCTTCTGTTGTTACACCAGAGATGGTGCAAGCATTAAGTCTTGCCAAAATTGGCATCATGACAAAGCCTGATTCAGTGTTCTTTGCTACGATATGTATGGCACTAGAGCATAAATGGGACTGGGATATTCCTACCGCTAGAACAGACGGGCTGAGTGTTTCCTACAACCCCGATTTCTTTATGGCCCTGACTAAGAATGAGCGTATTGGTTTAGTTTTACATGAGATATTGCACGTCGCTTTTTTCCATGTAGGCAGGGGGGATAACTTTACCCCGTATCGTTGGAACATGGCCTGTGATTATGTCATCAACCTGATCATTATTCGAGCTGGCTTTACTTTGCCCGATGGCGGCCTGGTCAACAGAAAGTATTCGGGTATGGCGGCAGAAGAGGTCTATCCTTTAATGCCAGAAGAAGACGAAGCAGCCGCTATTGGTACAATGCAAGATTTAGGCGATCCAGCGGCTGATACAGAAAACATTAGTGTCCAACACCAAATCGATAACATATTGGTGCAGGCTGCTATGCAAAGCAAACAACAAAACAATGCTGCAGGCACCATTCCTGGGCAGCTAGAAAGATATGTAGACCGACTGCTCAAACCTATAGTACCTTGGTATCGTGTTCTCAAGAATCACATGAGCCAGCGAGCAAAAAGTGGCTATAGCTACACCCGAATCAACCGTAGAGCACCAGACACTTTATTGCCAAGCCGCTACTCCGTAGAACTGTGCGATATTGCTTTCGCTGTAGATTCATCAGGGTCTGTAACAGAAAAAGAGTTCTCGCATTATATTTCAGAAAGTATCCATGTGCTTAAAACATTAAAGCCCAAGATCATGAAGTTTCTTCAGTTTGATACAGAGATAAAATCTGTAGATAACCTCAAGACATTGCGGGATTTCAAAAAGATTACCTTTACGGGGCGCGGGGGAACAAAGATAGATCCTGTAATGGAATGGGCGGCAAGAGAAAAACCTGCAGTTCTTATTATATTTACAGACGGTTGCTTCAAACAGCCTTCTATTAATCCAAAAGTCCCTACTGTATGGGTCATAGACAATAACCCAGAATTTACTGCGCCATTTGGTAAAGTCATCCACTTTAACTTCTCTTCATTGCAAGCGTAGTAACACCACAGGAACCTAAACATGGTTGCTTTAACTTTAACTGATGACCAGCAAAGTGCTTATGAAAGCTTTGTTGGATTCATCTCAGATCCTACTGCGGAAGTCTTTGTACTTTCGGGGTATGCAGGAACTGGTAAGTCCACTTTAGTAAATCACATCATTGATACCTTACCTAACATCTTGCAACTTGCTTCGTTGATCCACCGCAGCGCTAAAGAATGGGAGCTTATCCTTACAGCCACCACAAACAAAGCTGCGCAAGCACTGCATGATATCGTCCATAGAGAAGTTGTTACCATTCAATCAGCGCTATCTCTTACTGTGAGTAAAAGTTGGTTAACTGGAGAGTCTGTACTAATACCTACAGGTAAAACAGCAACCCCAGAAGATGCTATTGTTGTTATCGATGAAGCCAGCTTTATTGATCAAGCATTACTCCAAATCATATTGAACACCTGCAAAAATTGTAAGATTGTCTTCATTGGTGATCCTGCCCAGTTAGCCCCTATTAAATCGCAAAGCACACCTGTGTTCTCTTCCGGTTTTATTGAAGCAAAACTTACAAAAGTTGTGCGCCAAGCCGAAGGCAATCAAATCATTAAACTAGCCACTGCGTTTCGTGACACAGTGAATACCAGTGAATGGTTCAGCTTTCTCCCAGATGGCCAGGCCATTCACCACATGCAACGCGATGATTTTGACGCAGCTATCGAAGAAGAATTTACTGCGCCAACCTGGGCCTATACAGACTCGAAAGTACTGGCTTGGACTAACAAAGCTGTCATTGGCTACAACCAGGGCATACGTGCCTTAGTGGCAGGTGAGCCTGACCTTCAAGTGGGCGACTACGCAGTGTGCAATAACTACTCTACCCGTAAAGGTAAGTGGTCGATCAAGACTGATCAAATAGTCTACATATCAGACGTTACCCCAGCGACCCAACATGGGGTAGACGGCTTTCTAGTTGAGATGGACAGTAATAAAAGAGCTTTTATGGCCAAGCATCAGCAAGATGTTAAAAAACTACTCAAGCAACTGAAAGCTAAAGGTAGCAGAGGAATAGCCACAGAAATAGAAACAGAGTGGGTCGATCTACGGGCTGCCTACTCATGCACCATTAACAAATCTCAAGGCTCCACCTATCGGAAAGTGTTCATTGACCTAGACGACATTAAGCGTTGCCGTACTCCCAATACTGTAGCACGGCTCATGTATGTCGCAGTGTCTCGTGCCAGTGAACAAGTCATTATGACGGGGGATCTTGTCTAACCGAGGAGTCTCCTCATGGCATCACCTCAAGCAAAGAAAGAGCTAATTGTTACCTTGATCGCCCATCTTTACAGAAAAGTTAACGCGATCAACAGGCGCAAGTTAAACCAATTAATCTTGGATAACTCTACGCTTCACGGTAACTACCAGAGCTACATGAGTTATGGCAGCGAAATTTATACCTACAGTGGCGCTGACAAACATTATTGGAAAAACCGCGTAAACCAGGTTCATCCCCAGATTCTGGCCCCTCTCCGTGAGTACTTGCGGGGACAAAAACAACTTCAAGCAGAGCAGTCAATTGCTATTGGCTACATCCAGCGAATCATGTTGGCTTCCAACAACAGAAATGACTTCGTTGAGCTTCTTCCAGAAGCTTTGCACTCCAAGATACGTGAGCCGTGGGAGTTTTTTGACGCCCCCATAAAAGAAATGTGCCCTGAATTTAAAGCAGCATTTATTTCTACTAATGCACATTATCTTACTACGCTAAAAACACGCTTATTACACGACCTTATTGCAGCTTGATAAGGCTTACTTTACTTATTTGGTGGTACTCCTATGTGCAGACCTTCACTAACTTCAAACCAAACAGCGAATAGCTTACTTATTGCTAAAGCAACAGCAGACTTCTTCATCAACGGGGGTCAAATTAGCCACATTGATATGGGCGTCTCAGGACAATTTGTCCCTATTAAAGAACATTGGTCGCGGGTTTCTGTGGCGGAACGCGAGCAGAAAGCCGCACTAGCGCAACAACAGGGGTAACTTATGCAGCACACGGTTTACGCAAGCTCAGACACATATCCTCTCGCTATTCTTATAAAAGCAACAGCGTTTGATCTTAATGAGATTGATGCAGCCTACATGCTTCCCTTAGAGCAACGCGGCGTCACACGAGATACCTGCATTGTAATTCCCTTAGAATACACGGCAACAGGTAAAGCGACAGCGACGTTTATTGCAGAGCAAATGATCACTATCTTGCCTAACTTAGACTCTATAGGGGTTAGGTACATTTATTGTGCAGACGCCAACTATTTCAAATGGTTAACTAAAGCAAAAAAGGCAGAACCTAACTTAGGTTACCTGCTTGCTTGTAAAATTAAGGGCTTTGAACACATGCAGGTCATCCTGGGTGTGAATCATCGGTCACTGTTCTATAACCCAGCTAATGAACCTAAACTCATCATGTCCTTAGACACACTAGGAGACGTTCTGAGAGGTAATTATCAGGGCATAGGCGCTGGGATTATCAAAGCCGCTTCTTACCCCAGTGGGGCTGTAGCGATTCGTGCAGCACTTCAGCACTTGGTTCACCAAGAACCTGAGTTGTCATGCGATTTAGAGACAGGCTCACTGGATTTTGATAAAGCGGGCATCGGCACAGTGACCCTGTGTTGGTCGCAGCACGAAGGTATTGCCTTTGCTTGTGACTATGAAGCCAATCCAGAAGGCAAAGATGCTGCCGGTAACTATGGTTATCTTCGGCCTAATCCTGAAGTGCGTGCTGAGTTGAAGAACTTCTTCACGCAATACAAAGGCACAATCAAGTGGCACAACGCGCCTTACGACCTTAGTATCCTAATTTACGAACTATGGATGGATGACTTGCTAGACACCAACGGGCTGCTCACAGGCCTTGAGGTGCTTACTGAGCGCTTCCATGACACTAAGATCATTGCTTACTTAGCCACGAACTCTGCAGCAGGTAACGAACTGGGACTCAAAACCCTGGCGCATCCGTTTGCAGGTAACTGGGCTAATGCCGAGATTACCGACATCCGTAAGATTCCTCTGCCAGAACTCCTTGAATACAATCTGATTGATGGCTTGTCTACAAACTACGTGTTTGATAAGTATTACCCGCTGATGATTTCAGAACAGCAGTTGATCCTTTACAACACGCTGTTTATGCCAAGCCAGAAGGTAATCATCCAGGTTGAGATGACAGGAATGCCTTTAAACCCTCTTAGGGTGCAGCAGGCACGCCAAGAACTGGAGAAAATAGTGTCAGAGAGCAGTGAGGTCATTCAAACCTCACCTGTAATTGCAGCTTTTAATTTAAGGCTCCGTACAGAGGCAATGACTGCCTCAAATGAAGCGCTAAAAACCAAACAGCATCCCATCAGTTACTTCTCTGACCCCTTAACCAAACACTACAAAGTGTTCAATCCAGCCAGTCCTGTGCAGCTACAAAAATTGTTGTATGAAGAAACGGAAATGGCATTGCCAGTATTGCATAAAACTAAAACAAAGCAGCCTTCAACCGGAGGCAAAACACTGGGTATGTTGGTAAATCATACGACTGATCCTGAGTACATCGCTATTCTGGAAAGCCTCATTGTCATGGCAACGGCCAGGAAGATCTTGGAATCGTTCATTCCGGCATTTGAGGCTGCAATTGATAAAGGTGATGGTGTTGTCTGGTTACATGGTAGCTTCAATTTAGGCGGTACTAAGTCAGGCAGGCTCAGCAGCTCTGGGCCTAACTTGCAGAATATACCGTCAACTTCAACGTATGCTGATCTTATTAAGGGATGTTTTGAAGCACCCAAAGGATGGATCTTTTGTGGTGCAGACTTCAATTCTTTGGAGGATTACATCTCGGCATTGACCACGCGTGATCCTAATAAGCTAAAAGTGTATCTGGATGGTTATGATGGTCATTGCTTGCGGGCCTTTAACTACTTTCCCCAGGAGCTGCCGGGTATTAGTGATACGGTTGATTCAATTAACTCAATTGAAAAACTGTTTCCTGAGATCCGGCAGAAGTCTAAAGGGCCAACCTTTGCACTGACGTATCAGGGCACATGGCGCACTTTAATGACTAACCTGGGTCTTCCTGAAGCTTCTGCCAAAGGCATTGAAACCAACTATCATGAACTCTATAAAGTTTCTGATGCGTGGGTGCAAGATAGGTTGGATGAAGCAGCGAGTAATGGCTTCGTCACGCTGGCCTTCGGCTTACGCCTACGGACACCGCTCCTTGCCAAGACTCTACGGGGGAGGCAGAGTACGCCCTATGAGGCGGCAGCCGAGAGTAGAACAGCAGGTAATGCTTTAGGTCAGTCTTATGGCTTGCTTAATAACCGTGCAATGAATGCGTTTATGGCGCGTGTTTGGGCTTCCCCGTACCGTTTAGACATTAAACCCGCAGCAATGATCCACGATGCTATCTATCTCATCATTAAAGATGACTCTGACGTGCTGGAGTGGGTCAACAATGAGCTGATCGAAGCGATGGAGTGGCAGGAACTGCCCGAACTCGCGCACGATCAGGTGCGGCTTGGTGCGGGGCTGGAAGTCTATTGGCCCAACTGGGCTAACAAGATAGGCGTTCCTAACAAGGCAAGCCAGTCTGAAATAAACGCAACATGTAAGGCGGGAATTGATAAGTATCAAAGTAGTAATGAGGTTTAGCCCCTTTACTAACTGCCCTGGTTAGCCTGTTAAGTCAAATAATCAGTTAAATATCAGCTTTTTATTTGTTAACCCCATAAATTTAGCCCATACAATTTTGCTTGGGCTAAATTTATGCACAATTACGAGGCTTTACAGCCGTACTGCACAACAACCCGCCAGCGAGAAATCCTTCAATTATTAGCAGAAACTAACTCGCAAAGAACTGCCGCAACAAAACTGGGTATTACTCGATCAACCATTAGCAGCACACTTGATACTGTACGGGGCAACGCTGCGCGCCGACTATATGCACCAGAACATGATTTAGACCATCCTGTTCCTGAAAACTTTACCGGTGATTTCACAATCCAACGGGATGGTGAAGGCAAAGTAGAACGCTCTTGGATGAAAGGTAAGCTAGACAAACAGCAAGAAGAATCCAAATACCTAAATTTTGTTGAAGGCCTATGTATCAACATCAAGCCAGCAAAAGCCAATAAAGTCTTTGCTCGTACCTTAACCGATAAGCTGGCATCAGCCATTATTATGGGGGATGCCCACTTAGGCATGCTCGCCCATAAGATAGAAACACTTGCGGCAGATCATGACCTTGAGACTGCTATCAGCGATCTGCAAATGGGCATAGATTATTGCGTGGATTGTGCTCCTGCCTCTGAAGAAGGCTGGTTTATCAACGTCGGTGATTTCATGCACGCCAATGACACGAAGAATCAGACCCCTGAAAGTGGCGCAATTCTTGATATGTCAGCCCGGCAGAATCAAGTTATGCGAGCTGCTGGCACGCTTATCAGATACTCCATCGACAAGATGCTTACCAAGTTCAAGAAAGTCATCGTTGTTAATGCTCGCGGTAATCATGACAAAGATGCCGCTTTTGCCCTAAACATGTACATCGAGGGCGTATATGAGAACGAGCCTCGTGTTGAAGTCCGTGGTAACGACGCCAAGTTTACTTTCATCGAGTTTGGAAAATGCCTTATTGGTATCAACCATGGTGATCGCATTAATGCCAGCCGTCTTGCTGGTGTCATGACACGCCTAGCTGCCCCAGCTTGGGGGAGGACTAACTTTTGGCGCTGGTGGGTAGGGCACATCCACCATAAAACAAAACAAGAACACGACTCTGGTGTGACTATTGAAAGCTTTCACACATTGGCTCCCGTTGATAACTGGCATTCAGCCAGCGGCTATGGAGCAGAACAACGCATCACTATGATCACACTGCACAAAGAATACGGGCAGGTGAATGAAATATCCCCCAGCTTAGCCATGCTGCGTGCTATCAACGCAGCTTAATCCTCAAGGAGCATCTATGTTTGATTTGTGCCTAATTCTTAATGGGCCTCCTGGTTCCGGTAAAGATACACTTGCTAAAACACTAAGCCAGCTTGGCTTCGAGCATCGTGAGTTTAAGACCGCTTTATACGCAGAAACCGCTAAGGCGTACAAAATTGATACAGATCGTTTTAAAGCTATGGCAACAGATAGGGATCAAAAAGAAATCCCTAATCGTTTGCTTCCCTATTCAGATGGGAGAGCAGGCTACAGATCCCCACGAGAAGCTATGATTCACATCAGCGAAGAAGTGATCAAGCCCACACAGGGCTTAGATTACTTTGGGCGTGCTGCAATGAAGGCTTGTGTAAGGGACTCTGTTCACTATGCCGTTTTTAGTGACGGAGGCTTTGGCCCTGAAGTCGCTCAGATGCAGGACATCTATCACAAAGTTATCATTTTGCAGCTAATACGCCCTGGCTACAGTTTTAAAAATGACTCGCGAGAGTACTTATACGGCTTTAGAAATACTTTTGAAGTCCATATCGAAGAGGACAACATCACTGGTGCACTAGAGCAAATTATGGATATTGTGGCAAAAGCTTTAATTCCTTGGCAGCAAATACACCGTAACGCTCAGTAACTCCCTACCAGCAAAGCCCATTAAATGCTTATTATTGTGCAAAAGATCATCTAAGTAGGTGATATACTTTTCTGCGTTCACATTCCAAGCAAAAAATCGCTGTTATGTGCACAACTTAAAATGTTTGCCACCCTTATAGTATAGGCAATGGCACCCATGTTCCTTTTTAAATGGCATGGCAAGGGATACAGCTTAATGGCTACAGCAACAATCGCTAAAAGTGTAATGCGGGAGAATAAGAATATCAGTGTAGGCTACGGCGAAGTGCCAGCTTGCGAAATTGAAGGCGTACTGGCCTGGGGCTTACCGGGGGGTAAATACACTTACTCCGAAGAAGTAGCTCTTGGCTGGGCAATCAAGATTGATGCGGAAATCTCTCTCCGCCTCATTTCAGTTGATGAACTTATTACAGTTAAGCACTAGCATAAGGGTAGGCCGGTTTATAAAATATTACTGTCCTACCCTTATTTACCTCCTGTAGTCAGCAACGCTGTTTTTGCTGCACTACTCCTAGTAGTTCCCACATAGTACGCTACACAATCAAGCCACTTGTATACTAAAGCACCGTAGATGGGCAATAGCATGCCTTGCGTAGTAGCTGACATGGTTTCTGCATTTTCAACAATAAAATAAAACCCTGAGCAGGCCACTATGCTAAGAATGCAAAATATGGCGAAGGGTTCCCACCTGTCTTTATGGATCGTTCTGGCTTGAGCCATACCGTCTAAGTGCATGCCTGTTTCGCGGACATCAAGCTCACGCATTTTAACCGCAAAATCCTCTTCAGCATTCTTAATCGCTACAAGGTCTGCATGACTTGCCGTCACTAGCCGAGACTCTATCTGCTTGGCTAAAGTCTTTGGTTCACCCGTTATTCCAAGAGCACCAGCAAGGGCTTCTGTTGCCATTCCTGCTAGTGGGCCGCCTAAAGCGTGGGCAATTGAGGGTGCAACAGAGCCAACAAGGCTTTTCCATTCAAACAAATTGCTCATGTTGAACTCCATTTAATTGGTAAAATATCTGCTATTAAAGGCTTTAAATTTCAATCTGTTATCGCCAGGTGTCCATCTTGTTTATACAGGAATAATGGACAAAACAAGCTGTATTGGGCTGTATCGGACTCTTTCCCTCTATTAATTCGTTTACGGAGATTGTCTAATATGTATTCCAATCACTACTTCAGGTTACCTTAAGATGTCTGACATCCACCCGTTTATCCTGTTACGACGTGCAATACGTCAAACCGGTACTCAGTACAGAAAGAATAATGACAATTCCACAAGCCTGTTTAATCCCGACCAGGGCTTCATTTATGCTTACAATATTCCCGCTGTTGAAGTAGCGCTTAATGCCTATGAAGCTACCTTACCTGTTGAGTTTCTTGACCAAGTACCTCCTGCTACATTAGAAGAACAAGTGTTAGAAATGGCGGGGCAGATTAGCCAAGATAGTCCATCTATGGCATCCCGTGACTTCGCCCGTACTGTAATGGCTTATGTAGCAGAACAAAACGCCGTAGACAGTAAGAGTGCTGAAGTACTTTCGCTGCTCTCACGTTTAACAGACGAAGACGATACTAGTGCTGACGACTGAGACAATGTACTCCTGGCTTTAAGTGTTGCTAAACCACGCTTGTCAGGAGTACATCAGGTTTTCTACTGTACTGTTACTTCCTCTTCAGCAATCTTAACGGGTTCTTCTAAAGCGGCAATAAGTGCCGCAATGAACTGCTGCTCTGCTACTTGAGCAATCTGCTGATCCATCCCTGCCGCTGATGCCTTACTTCGACAGTTAGCCACTTGATTTAACAAGTGCCGCTGACTTTCCGTCATGGTTTCTGGGTCATACTCTTTATCATTTACTGTAATCATCTGGAAAACTCTAATTAGGGAAAATCAGTATAAGCATGAATTTATTTATTTTTCTTAAAAAGATTTTGCACAGTCTCTGTTTCCCATATACGCAAACAAGTCCATATAATCGTTATCAAGGCCGCAAGAGGAGGTAAAATCCCAGCCATTGTACCTACTGTCCCACCGACAGCTAGAACGTCTACTATTGTTTTAGCTTCCTCGTGCATTAGTGACCAACCCTTTTTTTAATTTGTCGTGACTAGTAAGTAAAACCAAACAATCATTGCAATTGAAACCAACGTGCCGGCACCTATTATCGCTGCATCTATAATATTTTGCTTCAATCGAATTTTAGCGTAAAGCTCCTGTTCTCTAGCTTCCCTTATGTCTCGCCGCATTTGGATCATCTCCTTGTAAGCTTCTATCCCAAAACGCATCACGATCATCGACCGAAGTTCTCGCTCATGTTCCAGTAACTTCTTTTTGGCCAGGATTTGGTTCAGGGCTTCACTCTCAACCGATTGAGAGTTGACTAGACGCTTAAATGCGCTTGGCTTTTGTAGCTCACCAGCAGCCCTAATATCAGAAGCTGCCGTGTACCATTTACCTAACTGCCCTGCCATCTGCTCAAGCTCTGCGCCGCGACCCATTAAAGTCTGAACGCTTTTAAAAGCAGAATTAGCAACGGCCAGTGCAGCCATGACCTCGATCATTAGGGCTGTTTAGCTTTGTTGTTGAGGAAAGCAAAAGTTTCCATGAGCTTGTAAGCCTTTGCCACCCACTGGTCGTCTTTCGGGGTTTCAGTATAGTTAGCGATAACACTAGCTGCAGTCACTAGTGATGTTGCAAAAATGTAAAAATCTAATAGGTAGTCCATTTGTTATGCTCCTTCTAAGGCTTCGA
>Ga0070748_1001253_pt1 | contig 11878 bp, 16 predicted proteins | sample VirMetDEL_Nov_12_FD_77015 | JGI IMG/M metagenome (GOLD analysis project Ga0070748, IMG submission 77015) | Aqueous microbial communities from the Delaware River and Bay under freshwater to marine salinity gradient to study organic matter... | ecosystem: Environmental > Aquatic > Marine > Coastal...
AGTCACCGTAGACCCAAACATACTCGCCGCCCCCGCGTAGATACCGCCTGCGACTTGTTGGGCTCCGGTGCCGACTCCGGTGGATGCTTCTGTTGAGCCTGCGTTAATCTTCCCCCCGCCAATCGCCACGTTCGTCGCCGCCGTGCCGTTGCCGATGGTGAGTGCGCCGACGGTGCTGGAGGAGGCGGAGGTGGTTAGTGGAATGTTTACTGCACTCCCAGAAACCGTCAGCTGGTCCGCACCTGCGGCGTTTACGCGAAAAGCCAGTGAAGACCCGCCAAAGCTGGTAGTGAGTCGGGTTGTTGCCGATGTGTTGGAAATGGTTAGTCCGTAACTTCCAGCCCCACCCGTCATAGCGAACGTGCCAGAACTGAATGATGCGTCACCAGCTACATTGAGCACTCCCCCAAAATACCCCGCGCCCACTACCCCCACGCCACCCGCGACCTGTAGCGCACCCGTCGTGGTGCTGGACGCTGCCGTGGTGCCGAACACCTTCAGCCCGCCAGAGCCTGTGATGTTGGTCGTGCCGCCGATTAGGAGGTTGCCGTCAGTGGTGAGCGCATTTGCGCTGCTACGGTACAAAAACGTATCCGTCCCAAACACCATCCCGCCCGCGCTGGTGGTCGTGTTGGTGCCGATTTGCAGGAGCGCACCGGAGTCTACTGCCGTCCCAATAAGCGTTTTTTGCGATGCTCCCCCTAAAATAGTGTAACCCGTCCCGCTCGGCGTCAGCGTGATATTCGTATTCCCCGTCCCCGCTTCCAACGCCAGCACCCGCGTCCCGTGCGCTTTGATTTTCCCGATACCCGCAGACGACGAAAACAGAAGGGTCCCAACGCCAGCGGTCGCAATTCCGAGCGTGTTCGAGGCGTCCAAGTAAATGCCGGTGTCCGGGTCGGATTGAAACGAAATAGAAGGCGCGGCGTTGGTGCCGTTGGCGAAGAGGCCAATGCCACCGATTACGGTGCTAGAGACGCCACCGCCGTTGCCACCTAAAATGTTCGGATGATTGCTCAACATGGTAGTGGTAGATTAGATTTGAAACGGCGAAGAGAAGATAACCGCATCCGCCGTCGCCGCCGTATCGCGGATGAACTTGGCGGCGTTGAATTGGTCCACGTCCCATGTGTAGGCCGAGCCGACGTAGAGGAGGTGGCCCACGGTCGAAGTTGGCGAGGTGCCGTCCCAGCGAACGCGGACGTTGGAGGTCTGCACGTCGAAGACCACGACCGAGTTGTTGTCCACGGCGGACGACCCCGTGTAGCCGGTCGGCGAGACTGCGGCGGTGCTGACGGTGAGGGACTGGCTGGCGGTCTCGGTGCCGTTCGAGTTCATTGCCCGCTTCGGGAAGGCGACGTAACGATTTGAAGTTGCCATGGTGATTGGTGGTTAAAGTTAGTAAGCCGGGCGCGAAGTGAGGTGGGTCGCTACTTTCATCGGCGACATTACTGCCATCTGTCGCTCACACTTGTCGAGTTGGTCCCCCATCTTGGTCTCCGCGATGCCGTATACCGCCTGCGCCTTGTCAAGCTGGCCATCGCTGATCAGCCAGTCGCCAAACGCCTGGTAGATGCAAAACTGGAGAAACGTATCAAACAAGGTGATCACTTCCCAGCTATTGGGAGTCGTCGTGGGCGATTGCCCCGCGGTGGTCGCCACGATGCACTTGTAAAAGTCCCCGTAACCGTCCGCCGCCGTAAAGTAAACCTGCTGATCAACCGAGTAGGTCAGTGTCGCGTCAAACACGTCGCCCGTGAACTGCGGGCACGTCTTGCGGTAGTAGATGTAGATCGGGTTGCTTGGCGGCGCACCGTAGAGGTTATTTTGCGCTACGCCATTTTGGTAGGAAACGTATTGGTAAGGCGTCCCGTTAATGATCTGCACCCCCAGCGGCGTGATGTTGTAACCGAACTGCGACGGGTAATTGTTGGCGAACGGGCTGCACGGCCAGACGTTGAACACCACGTCAATCTCCGCCTCGCCGGCCTGCGTCCACGGCAGCACCAAGTCCTGAACCGGCGTGTTGCTCGTCTGCTGCACCAACGCGCCCCAGAAGTAGGCTCCCTTGGATGTGTCGCCCGCGTAGGACAGCGTAGTGCCATCGGTCGAAAGCTGGAGCGTGTAGCTGCCCGACGTGGTGGCCGCAGCGTTGGCCGTGAACGTGGCTTGGCAGAGCCAAAAGCCGTTCGGCTGCTGCGCGATGGTCGTGGAGCTAAAGTTGGTGGCGGTGCCTACGGTGCCGGTGGACGTGTTGAAAAACGCCGTGTAGGTCGTGACGCCATCGGTCACGGACAGGTATTGCCACGCGCGTCCGTTGGGCCGGGCGTAGAACGAGACGGTGTAGCTGGTGCTGGGGTAGAACGTGGTGAGCGTCTGGACAACCTTGTGCGCCGAGTTGGCCACGGTCTCCATCAGCTTCGTCGCCGTGGTGTTGCCGTCCGCAGGGTTGGGGATGCTGTTTGCGGTCGCCGTGATGGCGCTTTGGGACCAGTAGGAGGTGTTGGCTAGGTTGTTCGGGTAACTGAGCCGATTGCCAAGGAAACGGGCCTCGCCGTAGGGACTGACCTTGATCCACGGCGCGTCGTCATACATCGACTGGATGGCGGTGTTGAAGCAAGAATTAAAAACAGCCGCGATTTCGGTAGTGATTCGATCAGACGGAATACCTACTAACGCAGCAATTTGCGTTAGAAAAGTTGAATAGTGGCTAGCTAGTCTTGACAAGATGTTTAAATGGTTGAGACTAACCGATTATGGAATGGCGAGAAATACCCGGAATTGACCCCTGCTACGAAGTTAGCGACGAAGGCCATGTAAGGTCTTGCGCTCTTTACCGAGGGAGCTGCGAATGGCGAATGCTCGCGTTCTGGACGCTCCCGCATGGCTACCAAACCGTGATGATTGCGAAGAACAAGAGATTCGTTCGTCAACTCGTTCATCGACTTGTTGCTAAAGCGTTCATACCAAACCCCGGCAATCTTGCGGAGGTAAATCACAGGGATTGTGATAAAAAGAATAATCACGCCACGAACCTTGAATGGTGCTCTAAGACCCAAAACAACAGACACGCAATGGAGAATGGTCGCATAGGCATTGGAGAGCGCGGCAGCACCGCAAAACTTTCCGATGCTCAGGTTCAGGAAATAAGAACCCTTGTCTTTGAGCGAGGAATCCCGCAGAGAAAAGTGGCCTTCATGTTTAGCGTGTCCCCTGCGCTCGTGTGCCTTATAGCCAACGGATACAGGTCCGGCAATGCCCACGTAAAGTATACCGAGTGCAGGCGAGGGGATGGACCGAAATGGGATCATCGCAAGATCGTGACCTAGCACTTCCCGCCGTTGCAGGTCTTCTTCATGTGACTAAGCATCGCCTCTGGCGACTTGTGCTCTGGGCGGCAACAGTCGGCCTTGGACTCCGCGCCCTTGGACGTGTTGACGGTCGGAGCCGGGGCCTTGATGTCGGCGGGGGCGCAGCAGGAGGTGGGTGGGTTGGTGGCCATGGGATTTAGAGTGATGCGCTGTCGATGCTTAGTGCGGAACGGATTTCGGATTCAACCTCAATGTGATTGAGCGGAAGCGTGTCGTGCTTTTCCATATTTTTGACAGCGGCCATCAATCTCAGATTCCTCCAGTTAAAACAAATTCGCTGATGAGACTCATTTTTGAAGTCGAAATAACTGCAAGGGATGTGGTGGTCAACGTGGTGATCCTTCGGGAGAAGCATTGATCCATTTGTGAGTATTTTTAGCGCCTGCTCTCCGGTGCATCCGAGCAGGAAAACCATTCTTCCTTTTGCGCCAGTCCTCTCGCCATTCAGAATTTTCCTTATGCGAACGCGCGTGATGTGCTTAAAATGAGCGACCTCATTCGTCTTAAGCCTTTGCATCATCTTCGCTGTCGTGATCTTCCTGTTTTCTGGATCGTTATGCCATTTCTTTGAATAGCCGATCACCCTCTCTCTGTTTTTTCTATAATACTCGGCGCGGTATTGCTTGGTCTTTTCGGGGTTATCCCTTGCCCTCGCCCTCTGTTTTTCGGTCCAGCATTCTCGGCAGTAACAACCAAGAATCTTGCCGCGCTTCCGAGAGTTTAGTGTATAAAATTCGGAACTACTCTTGACCTGATTGCAACGACGGCACTTTTTTTCTGAGCGCGAAATGTCCTGAGCGTAATCAGCGCGCCATGTGCTCCTGCCATCAATCGTGATCGTATTCGTTATCACTGAAGTATCTTTGGTCCTTGTCCGGTAGGAACGCCACCAACAAATGTGATCCCATGCCTCAAATCAGCTTTTCGGCCAGGATTGTAGCCGGGTGCGCACAGGAATTTGTTGTCCTTAAGGAGGTCTTCAAGCCACCCTTCGTGGTGCCCGAACGCCTGCATTGCCCTGAAATACAGTCGGCGGTCAATGACCGCGATGCGTTGGCCCAGCGTGTCGATTTGCGTGGAGCCAACCTGCTTCATAATGCGCCCAATCTTCTCCTGCCGCAACTGGGCCTTCACCTTCTCGGCCGGCACCCGCCCGCGAATCTCCGCCTCGAACTCATCGAGGAACTGCTGGGGCAAGCCCGTGATAAGTTCACCGTCTCCCATTGCGACCAAGGACATAGGTAAAGCGCCTGACTGTTGCTGTGCGTGCTAACGTGCCCGACTACGGGCGTGCTTAGTTGGCCCGACTACGGGCGTGCAAAAGTAAAGGCAGGGCCGGTGATTAGCCGGCCCTGCCATATTTTTACGGCAGGGTCGCCGTGTCCTTAATTTTGAGGTAGATGTCCAGCGCGCCCGCCGTCAGGCCCGCCAAACCGCCCGTGCCAGCCGCCGTGAAGACCGCGACCGTGCTGAGGGCCGTGACGCCGTTCAAATTGGTCGAAACCGCCACGCCGGACGCCTGCGGAACCCACGCCGCCGTGAGGATGCTAGTGCTGGCGATGGCGGCGTTGACCGTGGTGGTCGTGCCCACAGTGACGGTCGCGGCCGTGATGCCCGCGAACGCTGTGCGGATATTGACGCCCGCCTTATCGACATACCACTTGGTCGGCGTGTTGCCGAGGACGATGGTGCCGGTGTCCGAGGCGCCCGTGCCTGCGGTAACGAGGTCGCCGTAGAGCACGGTGGCCTTGTAGTTGAAACCCGTGGCCGCTTGTTCCTGCTCGGAGAGCGGGGTGACGCGGGCGGGGTTGATGGTGATGTTTGTGTTAGCCATGGTAGGTTGTTCCTTTGTTGGTTGTTGTTACGATGGCTATTAGCTGGACGCGTTGAACTTGCCGAGACCGCGCGGGTTCTTGACCATGAGGAGGAGCGCAGTCTGAACGAGACCGCGGCGACCGCCACCTTGGTTCTCCAACTCCATCGAATCCACGCCGAGCATGGTGCCGATGCCGACAAGGGCCGGGTCGATGACGTAGCCGCGGGCCATCTGCTGATTGGTGGTGGTCGTAACCGCCGCACCATCAGCAAGGCCGTTGAACATGTCAGGGATCATCGTGACCGTGTGGAAGCTACCCTTGTAGATCGCCACTTCGAGGTCGATGCGGTTCGCAGTCGCGTCCTGGTTCACCATGTAGCTCTTGGCCGTCGTGGTGCCCTCTTGGCGCTGGAACTGATTGATCGCCGTGATAAGCGACGGACCAGCGAACAGGCTGTAGGACCGACGCCCGCCGTTCTGGGTGAAGATTGAGCGGAAGACGCCGTTGAACAGCGTTTCGGTCAAGCTCGCCGTGGCGGTGGCGTTGATGTTGCCGCTCGGGGTCAGAAACAGCGTCGGGACCGGGTTGGTCGTCTGCGCCGTGCTGCTGATCCACGAACCGAGGCCGCGGGTCTTGTAGGGCGCGAGGCCGGTGTCGGCCTGCATGTCGTTATCGGAGCCGACCGCGGCTTCGATGGAGCGTTTAAGCTCACGCATGGCCTTGACCTTGCTGTTCGCAACTTCGCCGTCGGTGCCGGCCGGATCGGACGCTTCTTGGAGGTCCGAGACCATCCATGGGCGCCAGAACTTCTGGATGTAGTTGCCGAACCGGGCGCGGTTCTGGGCTTCGTTGTTGAATGCCGCCACGTCAGCGCCTTCAAGGACGCCGGCAAAATCGACATTGGCGAGGGTATCAGCCTGCCATGTTTGATAGGTGTTCGTGACCTTGGTGGTCTTGGCGAACGTGGACGTTTTGGGAGTATCCTCGGGTTCGAGAATAGTGAGGAAGTTGGTGAGCGCTTCGCGGTCACCGGAGACGTTGTAGGAGGTGGCTAGAGCCATGGAATTATCGAGTTTTGCGTAACTGTGAGCTTTTGAGTAAGAGGCCCACCGCATCATCCGAAGTAATCCCGCCCTTCGCCGACAATTTCGCTGACTCCGCTGCAATCTGCTGCCGCTCGGCTGAACCGATGGGCGCCCGTGGTGCTGCACCTGAAGCCGATGTCGCGGTTTGGTCCGCGGCGGGCTTAGGCTTGACGACCGCAACCGGCTTCTTGGCGGGGGCCGCTTTGGCAGCGTCCTCGGCCTCAACCGCCTTCGCGCCTTTGACGAGCACGCCTAGAATCCACTCCGCATTAGGCATCGCCATGAGGGCGGCATACTGCGGGTTGCGACGGCCTTGTTCGGCCATCTGGTATTCCGGCGTCTGCTTGTCCGTCAGGAACGGGAAGCGGGCGTGAGCTTGTTGCGTAATCTGCTGCTTGGCGGCGATCCACTGGGCGCGCTGGGGAATGTGATCCTCCAACGTGCGGCGGGCCTCGCGCAACTTGCGCTTCAGGTCTACCTCAGTGAACAGCGCCTCCCCGATTTTGTGGACCTTAATCTGGCGGTCCTCATCCTTCGGGTCGGTCATCGTCTGCCATTGGCTCGTGTCGTCCAGCACGTCCTCAATGTAACGTGCGGCCTCTTTGGCAGTGCTCTGGATTTCGCCCAACTTGGCGATGTCCATCACGTCGCCCAACGGCATGTTTGGCGTTGGGGCCACGACCAGCGGAGCCTGGGGCATAACGGGAGCTGCGACCTTGGCCTCAAGTTCGGCCACTTTGGCGGCGAGTTCGGCCTTTTGGGCTTCCATCGCCTTCGTCTTGGCAACTTCCTTTCCGATGCGCTTGTTGAGCAGCTTTTGTTGCTCGGGAGTGAATGAAATTGTCTGAGAAGGAACAGAATCGGCCTCTTCCTCGGTTGCCTCGGGCGCGGCCTCTGTCGTCTCGGCGGCGGTCTCGGCTTCTTCGGCGGGGGCGGTCTCTTCGGAAGCTGCTGGAGCTTCTGCTGCTGGAGGTGTCATGGTCAGGTCCGGGGCGATTACCTCGGGGGCAGTATCTTCCGCAGCTTGGCGAGCCGGCTGTTTCGATGCTTTCTCGGCTTTCGCCATAAGGAGCACCGCTGCCTGACCCGTCTCGATATTGCCCGACCCTTGCACTTGCGCATCACCTTTTTTTGCGGCCGGCGAAGTGGCCTCGATATTTTCTGGCGGCATGTTTTACGAACAAGAACGTGCTTACATCCTAACGCGCGGCGTCATTGCCGTGTGGCAATGGGACTAATCGTGCATTTTGCATTGTCAATGATGGAGTCGTGCAAAGTGCATGATTTAGGCTGGGCCATTTACGTCAGGCATATCGTGCATTTTGCACGATTTGGGGCGCGAAAAGGCCGCTTGGTATGATCAAGCGGCCATGCACTAGCCGAAATGGGCTGTTAATTCCCCTCCGCCTGCTGCGCCGCCAACGCCACGGCCTCGTCATACGTGCGGATCATAGCACGGTAGGCCGCGATTTCACCTATACAGGCCGTGGTAGCGCGCTCGTTTCCGACGACTGCGCCATCAGTCAGATTATCGACGGCGCTCAGTTGGCACTCGCGCACCGTTTCGATGAAATCGGCAAAGCGTGTGTCGCGCGCAAGGCCGATGAGGGAGGACTGGATTTTCTTCTGACGGGCTAGTTGGGCTTCGGCGAGGGTCATGGTGTTTTGGCTTGGCGTTTTTCAATCTTGCGGGCTTTTTTCGCTGCACGGAGTTCAATTCGCGCGGTTGCTCCAAAGTCCTCAAAGCAATAGCACGGGACGCCATCTGGCGGGTCATCCATGGAGCACGACGGGCATGGGATTGATAGCATATTGCGCAGGTTTTCCAAGCATCGCTGCACCTCTGATTGAGCGAGGGTCATGCCCGCACCGTAGTCTCGCGGAGCGGGATGTCAACAACTATGCGCCGTAGACCCCGACCTTGGCATTTTTTTTCTGCACAATTTGCTGGCCGGTCTGCTTTACGATCTTGTCCAGTCGCGCCTTGAAACTCGGGTCTTGGGCATATCGCTGCTGCACGTCCGGCTGCTGCCCGTAATTCTGGATCGTCTGCATCACGAGGTCGGGCGGAGCGTTGAGGTCGATGTCGCGGTCCACGCCTGCGAAGACCTGCGCCAACATGGAGTGCGTCTCGTTGACCGTCTTCTGCGCGCCCGTGTCCTTCGGCAGAACGACAAGCTCGGCCCAATTTGGGTCGATGGTCTGCACCGCAAGCTGGATGACCTCGCCGTAGTCGATTTGTCCATACTTGTCGAACATACCGGCGACCTCGGCAAGCGACTTGAGCTTTTGCTGCTGCACCTCGGGGTTCATGCTCTGGATGTCGAACGTGAGGCGAAAATCAAACTCCTCGTTGTCCTCGCCCTTGTGGAACTCAACCGGATCGGCCTGCTTCAAGCCGACTACGCGGAAATAAACGGCCTCGCTGCCATACTGTTTGTAACGGCTCCAAACTTTGGAAAAAACCTTGCTGAAACCAGCCATGAAGCTCTCGGCCTCTTTCTGGTTCTTGTAGCCAGCGAATGTCGGGTCGGTCTCTGCCGAGACGAAGCCGAGGTATTGGTTGAAGTCGGCCTTCAAGTTGGCCTCACTCTTCTCTGTGCTGGGATCGTAGGCTGGCCGGTCCGCGAAGTGGTATTCGCCAGGACGACGCTCTGCGATGCGGGCACCGGCACCCCACCGCAGCGGAGGACGGCCCTGCGGATACATCATGGGCGGGCAAATGGCCAGCGATGCGGCGTCGATCAGGCTGTCCTTGTGAACCTTGATCTGCTGCTGAAGCGGCTTGCCAGGCTCGGGAATGCCGCGCGTGTCGTGCAGCTTGCGGGACAGGTGCTCGCGGCGGAAGATGACGAACGGGTAGGCGCCATCGGCGTAACCGAGCAGTCCGAACTTGGCGTAGCCGTCCTGCTCGCCGTCCGGGGCCAAACGCGGGTTGAAGATGGTCAGGTAGAGTCCCGTGTAGCCGTCCTCGTCCGAGAGGCGCTGGTAGGCGTAGACGACGCCGATCAAGTCGGTGAAATTCTGCTGCTGATACATGAACGAGCGCGAAATCGGCTGGTTGTATTCGTTGTTCGTCAGCGTGATTTGCGTGCCCTTGCACGTCTTGATTGCGGCCTCCACCCAAGCGTCGTCCCAGCCGGCCGTGTTCACGAAGCCGCGAAGCTGCTCGGCGGTGTAATACTCTACCCGGAACATAGCCGAGGCGTTCTCCGCATCGGTCGTGTAGTTAGGGATGAACAGGTTTTGGTTCAGGTTGAACGCGCGGAGGACTGGAAAGCTCTTTTTGCGGCCCAAGGTCGGCACGGATGTTTCCTGTTTCGCCCGCAGTTCCTTGATCATCTTGCGCGCCTTGCCTGCGGTGCAGCCGTAGATTTCGGTGAAGATAGCCACCGCGTCGTCAATCGTGTCGTCGGTGTAGATCAGGGCTTGAACGTCGATGGTCGGGAACTGGGCTTGAAGCTGCTCCAGCGTCACGTTCTGCAAAATCTTCTCCTGCGTCTCTTCCCAGAAAACGCCGATGGCACCGACGCCCATCTCTTGGATGTAGTTGGCGAGCAGTTCCACTTCGCGGCCGACCTCGGGGATTTGGGTCTGCACCAACCAGCGCATGAAGCTGGAAACGGACTTGGCTCGCTTGATGTCGTTGCCCTCCACGGGCGTCGCGGTGATGCCGGCGCGAAGGAACGCGATCCAAAGCATCGCCACCTTGGAAATAATGGCCTCGTCCGTGAGGAAAACTTGCAGATCGGACGCCCCATCCCATGGCGTCGGGTCAATTTTGGAGCCTTCGCGGGCGTGTTTTTTACCATCCGCGCTCTGGCCTGACCAAAGGGCGTAGCGGGTGTTGTAGTTCTCCTGACATTGATCTGTAAAGCCCTGAAGGTTGGCTACGGTCGTCTCAAAGGTCTTGGTGAGTAGCGCGTGGTCGGGACCGTCGTTGCCCACGGGGGCAAGCTGCAAACCGGCGTCGGAATTTTGGCCGTTGTTTAGGGTAGTCCCAGAAAATGAAGACATCTTGCCCGCAACGCCTAGCCGAGCGGGGCGGAATGGCAAGATTCAACTACGCCGCCTTGGGCTGCGCCTGAGCCGCTTTGCGTTGGGCCATGATCGCCACATGCTCTGCCTCCGTAACGAAGACCTTGCGGATGCCAAGACCGGCCAGCATCTTGCTCGCGGTGTCCTGGTGCATCCCGTTATCAACGGAAAATTCTTTGGGCGCCCCTCCTGCAAGGATGTGGGCGACGAGTCGTTTTTGGATTTCACTCATGGTGGTTGGTTTGGATTTGGCTGGCATAGCGTTCAATCGTGTCGGCAAGGCGTTGGATGCCCGTAGCCAATTCGGCGTCTTCGGGCCGGGCAAGCCATGAACCGTTCCTTGAGCGAGCGAAACGCCTCCGCCTTGTCCTCGTCGTCCTTCGCCTTCTCAACCCTGGCCGCGCTCACCTTCCGCGGCGCCTCGGCGCATTGAGCACCCGCCGCGATCCGCGCCCGCGATGCCGCTTCGCCCGCCTTGCGCCTCTCCCGCCGCTTGCGGTCGTATTCGCGCCAATAGTTCGTGCGGTCCTTGGTCATGGCGCGTCCTCCGTTGCCTCGAGCGCCTTGCCTGCGCGCGTGGCCATCCGTTGCCCCGCGCCGATGGGGTTCGCGTCGTGGTTGCGGCCCCACTCCTCGCAGATGCTCTCGCACGCGCTGCGCAGCACCCGCACCTTCTCGCGCTCGGCGGCGAGTTTGGCGTCAAGCTTGAGCGTGACGAGTCGGTAGCGTTCGGCTTTATCGCGCTCGGCGTTTAACTCGCGTTCCAGCGTGCGAGCGAATACGGCGTGAACAAACGGTCCGTCGTGGGCGGCGAGTAATTCTCGCGCCGTGGATTGTCCGTATTGGTTTGCTATCGCACATCCGGCCTGCGCATCTGTGCGTGGCGTGCTCATTTCGCACGCTCCTTCATCGCCGCAATCGCTTCGGCGCGACTAAACGCCGAATCACTCACATCCTCATACCAATCGGGATCGACTACGCCGGGGCGTTGCTCGTAGGCGTGACATTCAGGGTGCATGTGCATTGTCCACACGCTGCCGTCGCTGATGCCTGTGCGCCGGTCCTGCGTATCGCCGACGTTGATGCGTTCGCCGCACAAGCAGCAGCGGTGAGGCTTGCGGGCTTTCGTTCCATTTCTCGCGTTTAAAAACGTGCTCATTTTGCACGCTCCTTCCGCAGCTTGACGATGAGCGCGTGCTCCTCGTCGGTGACGTAAACCTTGGAGATGCCCATCGCTTCGAGCATCTTGCCCGCGGTCGTTGGGTGCCAGCCCTGGTTCGCACTGAACTCTTTCGGCGCGCCCCCGGCCATGATGTGAGCGCGGAGGCGGGTGCGGACCGCGCCTTCCGGCATCTGCTTTTTTCCTGTCGTGTGAATTTTCGTATTCGTTGTCATTTTTGTTGGGTTGTGTTGATGCGGTGCAAATGCTGCTGGAAATCTGGTTCGAAGGCGTCGGCGAACTCGGATTCTTGGGCCGGCTTGTATCGTGGATTCGGCTTGTCGCAGAGCGCCCAGTTTTTTGAGAGCGCGTGCGGCGTCAGGATCGTATCCGGGCTCATGTGCGTGC
>Ga0070748_1001254_pt1 | contig 11874 bp, 11 predicted proteins | sample VirMetDEL_Nov_12_FD_77015 | JGI IMG/M metagenome (GOLD analysis project Ga0070748, IMG submission 77015) | Aqueous microbial communities from the Delaware River and Bay under freshwater to marine salinity gradient to study organic matter... | ecosystem: Environmental > Aquatic > Marine > Coastal...
AGGACACCAAAAACAAACATTCATCTTTGGAAAAAACATGCTAAAGTGTTGATTGTAAAGAGTTGTGCCGAGGATTGTGATTCCAGTGGTCGTGGGTTCGATCCCCATCAGTCACCCCATTTTCTCACACTCCTCTAAAGCCTTATATATGAGCACAATAGCGGCTCATAGCTAGAATTTTTACCCCCCCCACTCCAAAAGCACTTTTCAGGAATTCTGCTTGGTTCCCGCTTCAGGCTATGGGAAAATGCCAACCATTCATATCTCTAATAGGTAATTTTCGCCCATGTCTGCACTGGTACTCGACGGCAAAGCACTTGCTGAAAAAACAGAACAAGAACTTTCATTGCGTGTTGCAACATTAAAAGCGCGAAGTCAGGGACAAACTCCAATATTGGCAACTATTCTAGTAGGCGCCGATCCTGCATCGGCGACCTATGTAAAAATGAAAGGCAATGCCTGCAGCCGCATTGGCATGGAATCACTAAAGGTCGAACTGCCTGACACCACTACGACCGAAGAACTGCTTACAAAAATTCACGAACTTAACAGCAACCCCAACGTTCACGGAATTTTATTGCAGCATCCTGTACCACATCAAATTGACGAACGACTTTGCTTTGACGCCATCAACGCCGAAAAAGATGTAGACGGCGTCACCTGCCTTGGCTTTGGTCGCATGAGTATGGGTGAAGAAGCCTACGGCTGCGCAACCCCAAAAGGCATAATGCGCCTACTTGAAGCCTACAACATTGAAATGAGCGGTAAACACGCCGTGGTCGTAGGGCGCAGCCCAATTCTAGGCAAGCCAATGGCATTAATGCTGCTAAATGCGAATGCCACCGTCACCATTTGTCATTCGCGCACAAAAAACTTACCTGAACTTATTAGACAAGCAGATATATTAGTTGGCGCCGTAGGCAAGCCTGAATTTATTAAAGCCGAATGGATTAAAGATGGTGCCGTTGTGGTCGATGCTGGTTACCACCCTGGCGGCGTAGGTGACATTGAACTGGCACCACTGCTAAATCGTGTTTCAGCCTACACTCCCGTACCTGGCGGCGTAGGCCCCATGACCATCAATACGCTGATTTATCAAACCGTCGATTCAGGTGAGAAAAAAATCAGTTAACCAAACTCTGCACGCGCTCATTTTTTTGGGTGCGGCAGTTTTATCGATGTAAATTTAGATTGAAAGTCTCGCAAGTCAATGAACGTCACTCAAGGAGCTGCACATGCGCAACCATCTCATAATAACCGCTGGACTTATCACATTAAGCTGTACCGCCTTAGCAGATGTACGCTATAGCTGCACACTCAATAACGCTGAACGCCTGATTGAAGTTGTGTATGACACCGAAGGACAAGCACTGCCGTGTCACGTTGACTACACCAAAGAAGGCAACACCAAGACACTGTGGAATTACGCCAATACACCCGACGCCTGCGAAACTAAAGCAGCAGAGTTTGCGGAAAAACAAACGCAGTGGGGTTGGAGCTGCAACACCAGCGAACCCAACCAATCAAAAACAGAAGCAGCTGCAGAATAAATCTACAAAAGTAATACCGAGCAGGCTTAGGCCTGCTTTTTCTTTATACGGGCTTTTCTTTTTACAAATATTTTTTACCAATAGACACCCTCGCAATGAGCAACTACCTTCCTATTATTTATCGCGACGCGCAGCTCATTGCCATCAGCAAACCCAGTGGTTTATTGGTTCATCGCAGCGAAATAGATCGCCACGAAACACGTTTTGCGGTCCAGCTTCTGCGCGATCAAATTGGGCAGCCTGTTTTTCCTGTACATCGCCTCGACAAGCCAACCTCAGGCGTTTTACTTTTTGCCCTCAATGCTGATTGTGCTCGAAAATTAGGTGATATATTTTTTCATCACCAACTCACCAAGCACTATGTTGCAGTAGTTCGCGGCGTCACGCCTACATCTGGTCACATTGATCACCCACTGACGGAAGAACAAGACAAATACACCGACAGTAAGGCTCGCCAAAATAAACCGGCGCAACCTGCTGCCACGAAATACAAGACGCTTGCACAAATAGAGCTTCCATTTGCCGTTGATAAATACCCCTGCAGCCGTTATTCACTTGTAGAGTGTCAGCCGCAAACAGGACGTAAGCATCAATTGAGGCGACACCTCAAACATATTAATCACCCCATCATTGGCGACGCGAAACACGGCAAGGGGCGTCACAACCGTTTCTTTCAAGAACAACTTCATTGTCACCGACTGTTACTTGCCGCCACCCAACTTGAATTAATTCACCCCTATAGCGGAGAATTAATCAAACTCGTGGCACCAATTGGTGAAACATCCCAGCTTACAGCACTCGAGAACCCCGAATTCAACAAACAGGGCTGCTCATTCCGTAGCATCATAATGCAGTTTGGCTGGAGCAACGCCCTACCCTCAAATTGGCTAACACCAGGAATAAATAGCTCATGCGATTAGATAAGTTTCTCAGCGATAACAGCGAACTTTCTCGCTCTCGTATTCAAATCGCCATTAAACAAAAACAAGTTACGGTAGATGGCATCATTGCCAAGAAAGGCGAGCAGAAAATTCGCGGCGATGAGCTAGTGACACTAAATGACACAGCTATAGCGCCCGTGCCTATTCGCTATGTCATGCTACATAAACCCATCGGTTACGTATGTGCTAATAAGGATAGTGAACACCCCACAGTGCTTGATTTAATTGATTTGCCACACAAGCATAATTTGCAAATTGTCGGGCGCCTCGATATAGACACCACCGGCCTTGTACTCCTAACAGAGGATGGTGACTGGAATCACAGAGTGACCGCCCCACGTCGCCACTGCCTCAAGGTCTATCAGCTCACGACAACTGAACCCATACCCACCACTGCGATTGCAGAATTTATGGCGGGCGTACAACTTAATGGCGAACCACAGCTAACCCTACCTGCCCAGTTGGAATTACTAAGCAGTCACAAAGCTCGCTTAACCATTCAAGAAGGCAAATATCATCAGGTTAAGCGTATGTTTGCCGCACTGGGCAATCGCGTCACACAGCTACACAGAGAAAGCATTGGGGATATTCACCTAGACCCAGCACTAAGCCCTGGACAATACCGAAGCCTCACACTCAGCGAAATTAATCGAGTTTAATATGCAAGATCTTGCACTTAATTGGCTAGTCAACCAAATACCTAACTATACAGCGGCGTCAGAAAATTGCGGGCTATGGTGTACCGATGAAAATCTAACCGGCGCACTTCCCACTGGAGAGCTGCTAAAGACATTATTACTTATCACCAATCGCTGGGACCTTTATCAGGAGGCCCTAGAATTGAATTTCAATGCGGAATTCAGTGATTTTGATTTGACCCCAATAGCTGATGAAAGCCTAGATTACGTTTGCTATCGCGTATCCAAAGAAAAGCCCATCGTCCATCATGTGCTCAACGAAGCTTGGCGCTGCCTCAAACCACAAGGCAAGCTCTTGTTATCTGGACATAAAAATGAAGGGATAAAAACCTACATTGAAAAAACTGCCAAGCTATTAGGCTGTAGCAAGAATATTCAAAAAAACACAACCGCTTACAATGCGACACTAAATAAGCAAAACCCCTACGACGCAACAATGCGACTTGATGACAACAACTACAAGGTGTTGCGCGCGCTCAACACCGCATCAACCAAAACACCTGAATCAACAAATTTATCCGTCAATTTGCCCCACATAGACACTAAGCCTGGCTTATTTGGCTGGAATAAGATTGATCAGGGCAGCGCTTTTTTGATCGAACAACTTCCAGGCTTATTTTCAAGCTGGTCTCAGCCCCCAAGGAGCTGTCTCGACCTCGGCTGTGGTTATGGCTACCTGAGCCTCGCAGCGGCTCAGCTTGATGCCTGCGGCACCATAGAGCACTGGCACATGACTGACAATAACGCTGCAGCACTCAGGGCTGCAACGCACAATGCCCAGGGTAATGGGCTCAATGCGGAGATAACTGCTACCGATTGTGCAGATAAGCTACAACTCAAGGTTGATTTGATTCTCTGCAACCCCCCTTTTCATCTGGGCTTTAGTCAAAGCGGTGATTTAACTGACAAGTTTCTCGCTGCCGCCCAGCGACTATTAAGCGCACAAGGAACAGCAATTTTTGTGGTTAATCAATTTATACCGCTTGAGCGTAAAGCAGCAGGGAGATTTGCGCAAATCACAACACTGGCCGATAACGGTAGCTTTAAAGTTATTCGCCTCTCCCATCAATGAAAGTCGGCGCCCTCCAATAAATCATAACAACTGAAAGCAGAGCCCAAATTTCAAACTGAGCAACGCGTGAAGTAAAGCTCAGCACAATTGGATGAAAGTCAAATTTTTTACAGGTTGGCCGCAGCAAATACAGACTGGATTATTAATAACCTAATAGCGCTATATACATGATTTTTTTATAGAAAAGTGTTGACCAACTAAAATTCCAGCTATATTATGCGCCCACTTCCAGAGAGGAAGTCACCGATCCGCCTTAGCTCAGTCGGTAGAGCAAATGACTGTTAATCATTGGGTCGCTGGTTCGAGTCCAGCAGGCGGAGCCAAACAAAGTAAAAAGGCCGCATTTATGCGGCCTTTTTTATGCTTCAAATATACCGAAGCAACAAAATTTATAGTTCACGCCTACCGAGTGTTGGGTATTTATTGCGGAGATTGAGCATGTTTAAAGTAAATGAATATTTCGAAGGCGCGGTTAAATCTATCGCATTTCAAACCGAAACCCTGCCCGCAACTATTGGCGTTATGGCAAAAGGTGATTACGAATTTGGCACCAGCCAAAAAGAATACATGACCGTAGTTAGCGGTAGCCTAACTGTTATTTTACCCGGAAGCACTTCCGCAGAAACTTTTAAACAGGGCCAAACATTTATCGTAGAGGCCAATCAACGCTTTAAAGTCAGTGCAGATGTAGAAACCTCTTACCTCTGCTGTTACGAGTAATAATTTTTAAAGTTAAGATTTACCAATCCGCCTTAGCTCAGTCGGTAGAGCAAATGACTGTTAATCATTGGGTCGCTGGTTCGAGTCCAGCAGGCGGAGCCACATAACGCAAAAAGGCCACAGTAAATGTGGCCTTTTTTATTGCCAATGCCCCGACAATAGACATTCTAAAAAAACTAACCTACAGACCTATAACCTACTAAGCGCTCAAAAATAGAATCGGATTGAGCCTGTATGGGTACAAACTGACGCTGGCGCAATTGAATACGGGCATACTCCTCAGCCACCGCTATTGCCGCACAGTTAATAATATCCAAATTACCGGCATACTTAGGCAAATAATCTCCCAAGCCTTCAACACAAATATCAACCCTCACGCCATCATGTAGGCGCACAGGCTCCGCCACTAATTTATACCCTGGCACATAGCAGCGAACGCGCTCTAGCATAGCATTTAAAGCTTCAATTAAATTATCCATATCAACAAAGGAGCAATGCGCCGTCACACTCGTAAGCATTGGTGTCTCAAGGTTAATCTCGTCAACACAAAGCTCAACGGCCAAGTCTCCAACCTGAGTATATTTAAACAGCCCTGCTTTAGTATTTTGATAATATTCATCAATATTCGCTAAAGTGCCGGGGCCTATGGAGTTTGTCGACACAATAGACTTAACCGCTATCTGGCTAATATTAGGTATCACCCGACTCAATACCTGAGCAACAGGGATTGACGCTTGCCCCCCGCAGGAAATCATACTTACATTTCGATGCTGACGAACATCGACCATCCCTAAGGCCGGCACACAACACTCGCCAATTTGCGATGGTGTCATATCAATTGCGAAGATTCTCAGCTTTTCAAAAACCTGTGCATGTAATAGATGGTGTGCTGCCGACGTAGCATCAAAAACTATATCGCAAGCATAGTCTTCATTGTAAAATGCCTTAATGCCTTGGTCAGATAAAGGCACACCTAAATTTTTTGCGTAACGCATACCTTCCGAATCAACGTTTCTACCAGAAAAAATTACGCACTCCAAAAATGGCGAACGTTGAATTTTAACAAGCAGATCGGTGCCAATTTTTCCCGTCCCAAGAATTCCTACCCTCAAGCAACCAGTAGACTGATTCGTTACGGAAACAGACTTGCTTGCTGAAGAATTAGCTGCACCAAAAAACTGTTTAATGAACTGCATAATTTTTCCCTTGTAAAATTATTTCATTAACCTGAAAAGAGAACTGCGCGACACTTACAATACTTCATAAGCAATACAATTCCATATAACGCAATTGCTTAATACTGTTTTTTGAAAAATTCTAGATGCACCTCTCATTTTTAGGTTATTCCATTAAAAAAAAATTATGAAATAAAAAAAATTTACTACAGTTAATAATCGACTAAAAACATACAAGAAAAGCATTGACACCTAAGTTCACATTGTGACGCTTAAATAGCCCCTCAATAGAATTCAACTGACTTGGCGAGTGGTTTTTAATCTAAAAGAACTTTATGCGACAAAATATTTTTAGCCTCTGTTAATAAATCTTTTCATTGATCAAGTAGCTCGTCATAATCCAGCCCCCATCAATATAATTGAAAGGAATTGTGAGACAACTCACTTATTGCATTAACTTAAGTGTGAGAGATGGGGATTAACCGACTATAAATATAAATGTGGATTTCCGAACCTAGTCGCGTAATGCTTTTAGGTAATCTTCCTGGCTTTCAAAGGAGCATAAAGTGGTTAAACAACCCAAAACCTATTTTGAGGCCATTATGGGGATTAATGCGCCATGGTCCATACAGGAAGTTGTCATAGATGAAAAAAGTCAAATCATTCAACTCGAACTCAGCTATGCATCTGAGTCCTCTCGCTTTTCTTTTTTCTCAAAAAGTTCCGGTAATACTGCTGACAAAATCACACACTCAGAAAAAAGCAAACGCTGGCAACACATAAGCCTCGGCTATTACACCTGTTATATAAGCTCTTCACATTTTGATCAGACAACAAGCCCAATTGGAATTAGCCGTGAAGCGCTTGTACAACCTCACTTTTTAGGAGGAATGAATCGAAATTACACCCACCTTCTACGTCAGCAAGTATCACTCGCGCAAATTCGCGGACTCAATCGCGAAGCTATTGCAAATATGTATAAACTTGATCTAAATCTAGTCGATGAGATCCTAACAGATATAGAAAAAACTCCCGACTCTTATAGGTTAGCCACCTATCTCCCCACGGAAGCAGATCCTATCTGGGAAAGAATTATCACCGATAAACTTCACCTTAAAACACAAATGTTCTCCTTGAAGCTTTTGCTATCGAAACTAAAATTAACCTTTTTTGATAGCCAAAACGAACACAAAATAAAGGAGTCCATCAGTGAATTGCGAAAATACTTTATTGCTCATGTAAATTCACTCGATGCTGAATACAGTCAAATTTGCGCACTCTCAACCCAAAAAAAAGCCGTTGAAGAGCGCCGCAGTAGTGCGCTAAAACTCGTTTTGCCCGCACTCAAAAATAGCATTTGGTTAAAAATAATTACGGATAAAGTAAATTTAAACTCTGGCAATATGCCGCTTAATTTATTTTTAGTGCGCAGTCGCCATGCGTTTCAAAATAGCAGCGACAATAACACCCGCTTAGTTGTACTTAACTCCGTTCGAGAGTTTTTCCGGAAAAATGCTCGCTCTCTAAAAGCTGAACTCGTTCTTATCAACAAGCTAATGAATGCGCCAGAAGAACGACAGTTCACGCTCCCTAATGAGCAACATCAAATTTGGCAGCGCATTTTAAAAGATGATGCATTTATACCCAGCTCACATATGGCCTATAAACTACTTCTCTCGAATTTGCGTTCGCAGCTATTAATGAACCCCGACCCCACCGTTGAACTCAATGCTGCACGTCGCGTACGCGACTTCATCAATCACAACCAACGCTTTATGCAAGAAGAAATGCGTCAAGTGATACGCATAAGCCACGCACATTAAGACCGAATTAATTAAGGAGTCACTTCATGTCACAAGATGCCGGCATCAGCATCAACAGCGCATTGGTTAGCCGCGAAGAGTTAATTGCAAAAATTACTCGTGGTGAATATCTAGTCATAGCAGCGGATGAAGACGTTCTTGCTAATCTCCCTGCGGGTAACTGGATTGCAGGTACTATCCCCTACTTTATGACGGAGGATGGCGGCAAAGCAGATCGCAAGAGCATCTTTGTAAATACGCTTCAAGGGATAAGTCCCAACCGCGCACCGCGCATTACACTTTACGATGCAAACTCAATTAATCGAATTGCACAAGAAGCGCCCGAGCATGGATTCACCATTGTGATTTTACCCGCTCAATCAGATGTGCATTTAAGCTATGCGCAAAATGCACCCGATTTTCCCAACATGTATTTCTCACCTATTATCGGTTGGATTTCAGGAGTACATCTCGACGACTTAGGAAAGCGCAACGCAAAAATTGGTTTTGGGCCAGCTAATGGCATGCTCTTCGATCAACAAGCTGTTGCCATGCACATCCCTATGCCCGAGCAACAATTGGCCAACATTAATATTATTAACCTGTTTAGTCAGGGTAATGGCCCAGAAATAAAATTTTCCACCACAGGATTCAACGTTAGCGAATGTACGATAAATGGTGAGCCTGGCAATCTTGCAGACTATGTTAAACGCGAAAATATAGACACGCGCCTACCCTTAGTCGCCAATTATTCTGGCGTACTCATTAACGTCAGTATTCAAGAAGTGATTGAAGCAGAACACCGCGTAGCTCTCTACGCTCCCGTATTTGCCGATGTAACCTACAAATTTGCCACCCCCGTTCCTAATTACATAGAGGGCTTTAATAAAATGTTGCCGGGAACCACCAATGACAACATCGCATTCTCCTGTAATTGTATTTTGAACTACCTCTATTCAGAACTTGATGGTAAAAAGACACGTGATCTAACTGGCCCAATTACTTTTGGTGAAGTCGCCTATCAGCTTTTAAATCAAACACTCGTTTATTTAAGCCTAACAGACGGTAAATAACCCCCAGCCAAATACATAAACCCAAGAGAGCACGCGAAAAGCGTTTTTTCTTGGGTAAAAAGAAAACAAGTTAACGACCAGCAGCATAGGCTTTAATATATTGCTGAAGAGGCTTTTCATTGGCTTTAACAAATGCTACATCCGCTTTGGACACTGCCAAGACCGCCGGATCTGCCTTCTCGCGTAAGGCCTTAGCTTGATCTTCAGTTAAATTGTCCAAATCATCTAATAAAAAATATGCCGCAATTGCATTACCTAACTTTGAGCCTAGGCGCATATACTCTCCAACTGATTTCCATCCATATTGTTGCGTAACAGCCTGAGCTGTTTCCAATAAATTCCGCTGCTGTAAATATACTGAAATTTTTGCATCCTGCTCTGAAGCTGATAGTGCGTCGAATACTGCTAATGCCTCTGCAGAAGAGGTCATCCCATCTAGTGCCTGTATTACCTCAGCCATAGCGCGACTGGACTGCATCCACCGCTCAACAGATTGCGTACTAAGCTGTGTATTATTCGGCAACAACTGCGCATTAAGCCCTAACGAGCACCAACACAACCCACTAAAAACAATCACTTTAATTAGGTTCATTTACTCGCCTCACTTATTTCGCTAAGCGCAAACAAATAGCCGTAGCCAAAGCCCACACCCAATAAAAAAACAAAACTAAAAATGGTGTTAGCATGCCTAACGACAACCCTGCTACGCCCTTCCCCTCATAGTAGGGATAAAAAACAAATAACTGAATAAGTGTTGGAAATAGACAAATGACAAAACTACGTGCCATTAAATTCCCTGCAAAAATAGGCAGTAAAAACAATAATCCCCATAAACCGCCCCACACAATTCGTGGATACATCCATTGAGGCGCAACTGATCCACTCAGGCGCACGCCTAGCGAGTGATTAATACCGTATTGTGAAAATAGCCACATGACCACACACATAGCTAAACCACCCAAACAACCCGCACCAAAAACCACCAATGCATTTCTCATCATTTACACCTTTATTAATTACTTACTACCGACTTAACTCACTAAAAACTCTACACATATTCATGTTACATCAACATAACAATCGACCAAAAGCCCCTATTAAGCTAAGCCAAAGCAAAGCAAAGCAAAGCAAAGCATATTAGCAGCTTGCTTAACATTTGGTTACACCCGCAACAGTTTCAAAAATGATAGAATGAGCGACTATTTTTTAAGCAGTGAATTATTCATGTTTCGTTTTTTTGAAAGTTTAATCAACCCTTTTCCTCAGCAAGCGCCGCAAGAACCACCAAAAACGCTTTATGCATTTTGTCGGCATTACGCCATAGGGGCTGAGCCTTATTTGATTGCTATGGCGCTATTCACGGGACTGATTGCCATTATGGAAGTCTCGCTGTTCGGGTTTCTAGGTGAACTCGTAGATAAGCTCAATCAGCACACTCCTGCGACTTTTTGGAAAGAAACAAATAACGAGCTCATATGGATGGGCTTTATTGTCGTTATCGCCCTCCCCCTAACAGTCTTCGTGCATTCACTTTTTATGCATCAAACGCTGCTCGGCAATTTCCCCATGCGCGTCCGCTGGCAGGATCATCGCTATTTATTGGGACAAAGCTACCAATTTTATCAAAATGAATTTGCTGGGCGCATAGCGACCAAAGTGATGCAAACTGCACTCGCCGTGCGTGAAACCATCATGAAACTGCTGGATGTCATGCTTTATGTAATTGTCTATTTTACCGGTATACTCGCGCTCGCCATTTCGCTGGACTATCGCCTAGCACTGCCATTAGTTGCGTGGATAATTGCATATGCAGGGCTACTCTATTATTTCTTACCCCGCCTAGCCAAAATTTCAGCGCGGCAAGCGGATGCACGCTCAGACATGACTGGACGGCTAGTCGATACCTACACCAACATATCTACAGTGAAACTGTTTTCACACTCTCAGCGCGAAGCAGATTACGCCAAGCAAGGCATGGAAAATTTTCTCGGCAGCGTACACCCACAAATGCGCCTAGCCACCTTACTTAGTAGCGGAGTCTGGGCAATCAATGCTTTCCTTATTTTTGCTGTTGCCACTGTCTCCATTTGGCTCTGGTCAAATCTTGCGATCACAACAGGTGCCATCGCTGCAGCCATCGGCTTAGTGCTGCGCTTGAATGGTATGGCACAATGGATTATGTGGGAAGTCTCTGCGCTTTTTGAAAACATCGGTACCGCGCGCGATGGCTTAAACACCTTATCGATAAAACGTGAGGTACAAGACTCTACAGATGCTCCCAAGCTCATCGCCAATCACGGCAGTATTGAATTTAAACAGGTGCGTTTTAATTACGGTAAAGAAAGCGGTCTAATGAATTCTTTTGACCTACACATTCAAGCAGGAGAAAAAATTGGTTTGGTAGGGCGTTCCGGCGCAGGAAAGTCAACCTTGGTAAATTTATTATTGCGTTTTTATGATGTAGAGCAAGGCGAAATATTGGTAGACGGACAAAATATTGCGCAGGTTCAACAAGAAAGTTTACGCGCACATGTGGGAATGGTGACTCAAGACACATCACTACTGCACAGATCTATTCGTGACAACCTTGTCTACGGTAAACCCAATGCCACAGATGAAGAAATGATTCGCGCAGCAAAACAAGCAGAAGCCCATGAATTTATTTTGTCATTAAATGATAACCAAGGACGTACTGGATATGACGCTCATGTAGGCGAGCGCGGTGTGAAGTTATCGGGAGGTCAACGTCAACGTATCGCCATAGCGCGTGTACTGATTAAAAATGCCCCTATATTAATAATGGATGACGCCACCTCTGCGCTTGCTTCTGAGGTAGAGGCTGC
>Ga0070748_1001259_pt1 | contig 11855 bp, 11 predicted proteins | sample VirMetDEL_Nov_12_FD_77015 | JGI IMG/M metagenome (GOLD analysis project Ga0070748, IMG submission 77015) | Aqueous microbial communities from the Delaware River and Bay under freshwater to marine salinity gradient to study organic matter... | ecosystem: Environmental > Aquatic > Marine > Coastal...
CTCTAAGCTGTTTGTAGGAAGTGATTACATTTATGGTGTAAGAACAAGCGACGAAGGGCTAGCTACATTTCAGCCCAGCACAACAACATCAACAGCAGCAGCACAGGCAGAACAAGCAGCACAAGCAGACAGAGCAGCAGCCGCTGCCGGTGTAGCAGCAGCACAGGCCGCATCAGGCGCTGGCGCTGTTACAGCCCCCGCAGGCGGTGACACCTCTACAGTTGGTGCAGGTACCACAACCGGCGCAGCCCCTGCCGCTGCAACAGCAACAATAGCAGAACAAATCAGAGAATATGCTAACACTCCCGGAGTAACTACAGCGGATGTTGTTAGAGAGATGGACGCTGCTGGCATTACTTCTGCACAGGTTGCAGAGGCTATGGGTGTTGATGAAGCAACTGTGCAACAACAATACGATGCTGTTAAAGCTGGTGCTGCTAACGCTGGTGTTGACACTGTCTTAGTAGGTACATCAGAGCAAAACCCTTGGCAGTTTAACAACGGACAGCTTGTTAATGTTTATACAGGGGAAACAATAATACCAAAAGATCCTTCTTCATTAACAGAAGGACAATCGTACACCAACGTAGAAGCAAGTGAGAATTATGGAGGATGGGGCAATTACCAAACTCCTGAAGAGGTGTGGGGTGGTATTGTTAGTTCTCCTACTACAGATATAAAGAGTGCTGTTGAAGCTGCTCAGAGAATCTTTACAGATCCTAATGAAGCTGCTGCGGCTGTTGTTGAAGCTGCTAATGTTAATAATGTTAGCGCAGAAGAAATAGCAAAAGACACTGGTATTTCTTTAGATGACATTATAAAAGCAGCTATGAACGCCGGTGTTGTGTTTAATCAAACATCTCAAAGCACAGACGACACAGACGACACAGACGGAATAGACGGAATAGACGGAATAGACGGAATAGATGGAATAGACGGAATAGACGGAATAGACGGAATAGACGGAATAGACGGAATAGATGGAATAGACGGAATAGATGGAATAGATGGAATAGATGGAATAGATGGAATAGATGGCATAAACGGCATAGACGGCATAGACGGCATAGATGGTGCTAAAGGAGACAAAGGCGACATAGGCGCTACCGGCGCTACCGGAGCTGCCGGTGCTGCCGGTGCTAAAGGAGACAAAGGCGACATAGGCGCTACCGGCGCTGCCGGTGCTGCTGGTGCTGCTGGCGCTACCGGCGCTGCTGGTGCTGCTGGTGCTGCTGGTGCTACTGGTGCTACTGGTGCTACTGGCGGGCAAGGTGAGAGAGGAGAGGCCGGAGCAGACAACTTAGGTTTAAGTGGCTTGTTTGCAGCGGCTTTAGCGCCTGTGTCCTCTACACCTATTATTGATAGTTTCTTTAAACTTGATAAACCAACCTTCTCACCAAAACAAGAAATAGACACTGATAACACATTATTTAGAGCGTGGAGAAAATAATGACATACACAGACTTAGTGAATAATGTTTTAAGAAGACTACGAGAAGATGAAGTTGAGTTTGTTGCTCAGTCTTCCTACTCTAAGCTTATTGGTGACTTTGTTAACGATGCTAAAACAATAGTAGAGAGTGCTTGGAAGTGGTCGGGTCAGAAGCAAGAAGTAACAGTTAACGCCTCTGTAGGGGATAGAAGTTATTCACTTCCGGGTAGTGGTGTTGCTTTTCAATTGGTTAATGCTATTAACAATACATCAGATAACTTCTTGGAGTATCAGACAGTAAATTGGTTTGATAAACAAATCAACACACAAGACTTAGTGCAGGGTTCTCCTAGCTTCTACACTGTCAGAGGCTTTGATAGCAATAAGGATAGTATTGTTGAGATCTATCCTATCCCTGACAACTCCTACACGTTGTTGTTTAACATCATCAAAGACCCTGTAGATCTTGTAGAGGATACAGATGAATTACTGTGTCCACATCAACCAATTATTCAAATGGCTTTTGCTATGGCTTTACGCGAAAGAGGTGAGACAGGTGGACAATCAGCAGGAGAGCAGTTTGTTATTGCTGAGATGTTTCTCTCTGACGCTATTGCCCTCGATGCTAACAGAAATCCTGAGCAGCTTATCTGGAAGACAGTTTAATGGCACAACCTATACAGACTATTAACATAGCAGCTCCGGGCTTTGCCGGTCTCAACACACAAGACAGTCCTGTTAACATGCCTGCTGTCTTTGCTGCGGTGGCTAACAACTGTGTTATAGATAAATATGGCAGAGTTGGTGCAAGGAAAGGTTGGACATTATCCACAACTGAAACCAACGCCAACCTTGGCTCTTCTGTTGGTGTTGAAGTGTTGAAAGAGTTTGTTAATGACGCTGGCGTTACTAAGATGTTCTCTGCTGCTAATAACAAGATATTAGTTGGTATTGAAACACTTGTAGATGTAACACCAGTGGGCTATACAATTACAGCTAACAAATGGCATATGGTTAATTTTAATAATCATATGTATTTCTTTCAAAGAGGGTATGAACCTTTAGTGTACTCAGGGGCCACAGACGCTGTTACAGCGATGTCTGACGTTGCCTTTGCCGCTGGTACACCTCCACAGGCTGGCGCGGCTCTAGCAGCGTTTGGCAGGCTCTGGTGCGCTGACTTTACTGCGGATAAAGTAACTGTGTATTGGTCAGATCTTCTTAATGGATCAGATTGGATAGGTGGTAGTAGTGGCAGTATTGATTTAACTAATGTATGGCCTTCTGGTCATGACTCTATTGTTGGAATGGATGCACATAATAACTTTCTTGTTATCTTCGGTAAACATTCTATTATTATCTACTCTGGCGCTGACACGCCATCAACGATGGAGTTGGTTGACAGCATCAACGGCATAGGCTGTGTATCTAAAGACAGTATAGTACACACAGGTAATGACATCCTCTTCTTAGACTACACAGGTGTTAGAGGGTTGGGAAGAACCATACAAGAGAAGTCAGCTCCTTTAGGTGATGTTAGTAAGAATGTTAGAGATGATTTAAAAGATTTAATCATAACCAGCACAGAAACCATCAAATGTCATTACAACCCTGAAGAGGCTTTCTATTTAGTTTCTTTTATAGATTCCTCTTTAATCTATTGTTTTGATACTCGCAGACCGCTGGAGGATGGTAGTTATAGAGCTACAACGTGGAACCAAGCTGCGCTGTGCTATGAGAGGGCTGTCAACGGTAAGCTGTACTTTGGAACAAGCGAAGGCATCGGTGTCTATGAAGGTTATGCTGACAACGGTGCTTCTTATATAATGAGTTATTTTAGCCACCCCCAGGTGTTTGAGAGTCCTGCTAATTTGAAGTTCTTAAAGAAAGTTTCTTTAGTAACTATTGGAGGCCCGCAAGCTGAAGGTGTGTTAAACTGGGGTTATGATTATGGTTTGGTTTATAGTAAACAATCTTTTAACTTTCAAGGCAGCACTAACCCAGCAATATACAACATTTCAGAGTACAACGAAGGTGCTGAATACAGCTACCCTATTATCGTTAATAAACCCACATTTAACACCAGTGGTAGTGGCATTGCTGTAACTGTTGGTTTAGAAGCAACAATTAATAACTTTGCTTTTTCATTACAAGAAATTAACATTTATGCGTTACTTGGGAGGATTATATAATGTCTAACTATACTAAACTAACTAACTTTGCTGCTAAAGATGCTTTAGCTACAGGTAACCCAGCTAAGATTGTAACAGGCACTGAGATTAACACAGAGTTTAATAACATACAAACAGCTAATAACAGCAAAGCTGATAAAGCATCTCCAACATTTACAGGTGTTGTTACTATGACTACGTTAAATGTTTCAGGTGTGCTTACTGCCGGTACAATAGATGGAGGGACTTACTAATGGCTGGATTCTTTGATAGTTTATTTGATGCTGGTCTTAATTACGCAGCGCAGCAGAAGGGTATTAAAGACCTGCAAAGCTACGGTAAAGAGATTAGAACAGGGTTTGAAGGGCTTGCCGGTAAGGCTGTGGAAGGTACTACGTTTAAACCGTTCACAGTTAGTACAGGGCTGAGTACAACCACTACAGATCCTTCTGGTGGTTATAACATAGCGTTGTCGCCAGATCAGCAGCGGTATCAGGCAGGGTTGTTTGGCGGTGCTGAGCAAATGATTGGCAGTGCTACAGGTTCTTTGCAGTCTAGAGAGCAGGATGTGTTTAACAGACTACAAGCTATGATGTCTCCTGCACAAGAAAGAGAGAGGTTGGAGCTGGAACAGCGCATGATGGGACAAGGTAGAGGTGGTGTCAGAACAGCCGCTTATGGCGGTACACCAGAGCAACTGGCATTGGCTAAGGCACAAGAAGAACAACGTGCTATGTCCTCTGTGCAGGCTATGGAGCAGGCTAGGGCGCAACAGGCTCAAGAGGCTAACATAGGTCAGGGGCTGTTCCAGATGGGTTACCTACCAACACAGCAGGCTATGGCCTCATTAGCGCCAGCCACTAACATATCTGACCTTATTGCCTCACTACAGAAGACAGGTACACAGGCCAGCACTGGCTTGTTGCAGTCTGGCTTGGAAGGAGATGTTAACTTACAAGCTGCCGCCTCTCAACAGCAGCAACAAATGTTTAGTGATCTTATTAAATCATTGAGTAGTCAGCAAAATGCAGAGACAGGGGCTACATCTCAGGGCAATATCATAACTGAAATTTTAAAAAAGATGAACATACTTTAATAGGAACATAATATGTTGATAGATATTCAATCAATGTTTAAAGACATTATAGAAACGCCACAGCAGCGCAGGTCTGCTATGCAAGCGGAAGGGGAACAACGAGCGCAGACGGCTGTTGGTACGCTGTCAGGGGCTGGTCGATGGGCAGCACCTCTTGTAGCTGAGTTGGAAAGACAGCGCCCAGAGCGCAGTGAAGCCTTACAAAGAGGCTTGGGAGGGATGTTTAATGCTATCCCCGGTGTTGAGAGAGAGACTAGGACACCTAGCCAGCAGTTACAGGGTGCGTTGGCTGGCATGGACATCACAACGCAAGAGGGTGTTACACAGGCTTCAGCGACTCTTAGAAACCTAGGCTATGCTGATAAAGCATTAGAGCTGGAACAGCAGTTTGCTGAGCAAGCTAGAGCAGAGGAAGATCGTACTCTTGGTCGAACGCTTAAAGAAGGAGAGCTTTCTTTACAAAAACAAAGAATGGCGCTGGCAGAACAAGAACAACGCAGCCGTGAAGAACAGCTTAGACTGCAAGCGTTACGAGACGAACGTGCGTATCAAGTACAAGGTTTTGACGTAGCTAATCAAACAGAACAACTTAGAATCTCTCGTTTAAACTCTGATTTACGCGCAGAAGAAATAGCAATACAGAGAGAACGGAATCAATCACTAGGACGAGCTGAAACAGACCAAACTAGACGTTACATTATGGAGGCAACTACAGAAGCTATAGAACAACGAACTAATGCTACTTCTATGTTAATGGTGGCGCAACAATACGAGAACTTGCAGCCACGGTCGGGCATCTTTGGAAGCTCTGCTGCTGCATTTAGGGAGTTCTTAGGCACACAGGGAGGAGAAGACGCTGTTAAGCAACAGTATATTAAGCTGCGTAATTCTGACGTTATTAACGGACTGCCTCCAGGCACTGCGTCAGACAACGATATACTTATCTTTATGGGGGGATGGCCTCCAGAAAATGCCAGTGCTTCTTACATAGCTTCGTTTATGCGCGGACAAGCTAAAGTATCCGCTATATCCTCTGAAATGAACGCAGCTAAAGCTCAGTACATTTCAGATAATAACGGCAACGTAGCGGGTTTTTACGATCTTTGGTCAGCGCAAAGTTCTGATGAGGATTTCTTAGAGTCTGTTCAGAGCAAATACAGTATTTCTTTTTCAGGTGAAGATGACACTGCGGTAAGGCAGTCATTGCTTGAAAACATGGGTATCAGTGAAAGTAATCGAAGAACTAACACAAATCGCTAACAGAGGTTACTATGTCTCAGTCATTGAGAGAAGCTGCACAGGGAATTCCCGATAAGTATCTTAGACAATTATCAACAAAAGACTTACAAGCTATTGAACAAGACGATGTATCAGCAATATCTACTAGAGGATTGCAGATCATTGCTACAGGTAAGCAGGACTTAGGCGTTGGAGAGTTTTTAGATGTTGGTACATCAATCGGAGGAGCCTTAACAGGAGCTGCTTTAGGAGCTGCTGCTACAGGGCCGTTTGCTCCTTTAGGCGCAGTTGCGGGAGGCATCATTGGAGGCGCTGTAGGTGCTTTTGGTGGAGAGGCCGCTGAAGACGTAATAGCTGGTAGAGACCTTAACCTAGGTTTTGGCAGCGGAGGGGCTGGCAAAGCTGCTGCTGAATCTGCTTTGTGGGATACAGTTTTTTTAGGCGCTGGTAAAATAATTAAACCAGTAGCAACTCGTATGGGTCTTGATCCATCTAGATTATTTAACAGGATTACAGGCAGAGACGTTGGAACTGCTACAAAACCTGCTGAGCGAGTGTTTCAAGAGTTTCCTGAGAACTCTCAAGAATCCATGCAACAAATACAAAGCATACTCAGAGCAGAAGGTGGTAGCTTAACAGCGTTTCAGACAGGCAGAAGTCCTTTTGTTAGGGAGTTTTCTGAACAGATTGCTAACATTGGTTTTCTGTCTAGCGATATGGTGGAAAGACGGATAACACAGAATACAGAGATATTTCAGCGCGGCTTCCAAGATATGATACAAGGCATAGACCCTACACTAGCTAAAAGTAGTTCAGACCTTGGCAGGGCTATTGTAGAAACTATCGACACAGGAGAATCCCTTGTAAAGAACTACTATAGCAAAGAGCTTGATTCAATTATTCAAACCTCTGGTGATATGAAAGTTGATACAGGACTTATTCAAAGGGCTATTAGTGGTTTTATTGGTAATGCAAAGACTGACTTAGAGGTTGCCCTCACTGATAGCACTATGGGCGTGTTGCGCGATAGAGCTGGTAAGCTGGTTTTAGAGAGCAGTATTATTAACCCGGCTACTAACAACCCGTTTAAGCTGTCTAAACGAGCAAACCTAAAAAGCTTGATTGAGTATCAGAAGATGCTTACAAAAGCTATTGAAAAAAAGCGTCCTTCATTAACAAACATTGACGCTGATGAAGCTGCTTTCAGAGAGTTAGGACAAGCAGAAAGACAGGTTAAAAACGCTATCACTGAGACTATTGCTAAAATTAACCCTAAACTAGCTGATTCGTATCGTTCTCTTAACAAGTTCTACGCCACATCAATGGATTCTCTTTATCCTGAAGCAATAGGCAACGATCTAGTACGTGCTGGCAATAAAGAGATGTACACAACACTGGGTAATCTTATTGCAGGTAACGGAGACGTAGACAAAATAGCTAAGTTAATGTCAAGCATTGATAGTTCTTTTAAGATTGCCAAGGAAACTAAGCAAGAGTTTACAGGTAACGTTAATACTCCCGAAAGAGCTAAAGCATTAATGCGTCAGTCGTTTATTGCCAACAGGATTGCTGACCCAGCTACTAACGCTTTGGACGTTAGACGTATTGAAAAGCTCTCTGACGATCTAAAAAACATTAACGTACAGAAGCGGTACAGAACCGTCTTAAAAGAAGACTACGCTAAGTTCAAGACCTTTGTAGACGGTGTTAAAGCCTCTACAGCCCGCCCTGAAGCGGGTGTGTTGTCGTTGTCGATACGTGGTAGGGAAGTTGGCGCAGCGTTACAGGTGGCCTCTATAGGTGCTGCTGCTGGCGCTGGCGCTATCACGGCAGGTACGTTAGGCGCGATAGCTGCTCCGTTAGCTGTGTTTGCTCTTCCTGTAGTGGCTGCTAAAATTGCTCTTAATAAAGCGGCAGCAAGTCGCTTGTTAATGTTGGACTCTATAATCAAAAAAGACCCTAAAGTGTCTCCTGCGCTAATAGCGGCTCAAGTAGCTAAAATTCTTGACGAACTTAGTGATGACGATATAGAAGATATAAGAGAAGGTATATTCTAATGACAGACAACATAGTCGCCATAGACTCTAAAGAGGATAAACAAATTAAAGAAATATCAACCTACTTAGCCAAACTGCACAGAGCTATGTATGACGCTCACATCAAAGCAGGGTTTGAACATGAAGATGCTCTGTATTTGTGTTGCTCTGGAGATCAATAATGCCTAAGAAGAAGGATAGCAAGTTGGAGAGTGCTGGCGTGTCCGGGTACAACACTCCCAAAAGAACGCCTAATCACCCTACGAAGTCTCATGTTGTTGTAGCTAAAGTAGGTGATGAGACTAAGACGATCAGATTTGGACAGCAGGGTGTTAGCGGATCTCCTAAGACTGAAGGAGAGAGTAAAGCTGACGCAGCGCGTAGGAAGTCGTTTAAGGCTAGACACGCTGCTAACATATCTAAAGGTAAGATGTCGGCAGCGTTCTGGGCAGACAAAGTTAAGTGGTAACGACAACCAAATGGTGATTGAAATGGCAGCAGGAGTTAAGCATTACTTTAAAGACGGTAAAGAATACATAGGTATCCTCCACACCTGTAATTTCTCACAGCCCTTCTAAAGCTAAGAAGGCTAAGTAGCTACCACAACTTAAACTGCTCTGTGCAGACTCTGACACACGGAAGTGTCTCTTCTAGTTCGCAGAAAAGTGTATCATATTGTATATAAAAGCGCAGAAAAGTGCGTTATGTTTAACATTTAATTTGTAGTTCACATTAGAAGCAGGCGGTATAGTCTCGCTATACCTATACCGCCTATTTTAAACTACTTAGACTTCACACACCCCAGCAACACACGCCAGCGTCTGCGCTCCCTCAGTGTTATCCCTATCCTCTTTCATGTCCCAGTTAAACTGCGTAGGGAAGCCTTCTGAAGCCTCCTCAAACTGCTCAGCAGTAATGGGGGTGTATGGTGCTTGTTTGTACACATGATCGTCATAGGGGAGGAAGGACAACCCGCTAATCTTATCAAACTTGTTATACACCCACTGCCCCACCTCTAAGAACTCTGTATCCCTGTAGTAGCAAGTCATAGAGGGTTTATGTTCACACCAATGGTCTTGGTATATCTCCCACAATTCTAGCTGCTCCATTGCAGACATCTCAGAAGCCGTCACAGCGGTCGCTGGAGCCTTCTTAGGGAAGGAGAACACCAACGCATTCTTAGACATCCCATCGATCTCCCAAGGCACTCCAGCGTCCTTCAGGATGGTGCATAGAGGGTCTAGTGCGTCTGCTCTAACTCTTCGTATATAATACTTGGAGTAACGTGGGTGTATACCACTGGCGCTGTCAACCAACTGACTGACAGTTCCTGATGGTTTAACACAAGTAATAGCTGTTGATTGTTGTATACCCAACAATTGAGCATATTCTTTATTAGTGTTAACAGCTATTTGCTTTAGTTCTTCAAGAACAACTTTCAACTCATCTCGATCACCTCTACCACTGAGCATTATATTATCCATAATCCCGGTAAAAGAGACTCCTAGTAATCTTTCCTCTTCAGTGTTCTTTCTCCAGATGCTACGGACATAACGAAAGTTTGTTAATGTTGCCTGTAGTGTACCCAGTATTGTTGCTTGTCTAACTTTCCTTTGTAATGTTTTAAACGTATCTTCAGGACGTACTACAATCTCTGTTAAATTACAAAGCTGTGCTGGGCGTAGGATGATCTCGCTGCAAGGATTTGTTCCAAACTCTTTAGTGGCATCTCTGCGGCCATTCTTAGCTGCCTGCTTCTGACTAGCCACGCGAGAGAAGATACCACGCTCACCCGCTTTAGACTTATACATCTCCTGCCATTCATGTAAGAAAGCCTCAAAGTCTGGCTTTTCTGTGTAGCTGGCAGAGTTGTTAGCTAAGGCTCTGTGTGGTGCTGTCATCCACCACTCACCTTGCTTAGCGCGTCTCAGGCGGTCATCAGAGAGGTTGGACAAGCTAATCAAAGCTGATCGTCTAACACCACCAACAACAACAATATCAGCAATCTTACAGCACAGATCGTGGCACTCTAATGAATTGAGCCTACGTCCCGCAGCTCCTCTGAATACTTTACAGCAGAAGTTGAAAAGATCTTCAAGAGGAGCAGGGCCGCTTGCTCTACCTCCGAACGTCTTAAGAGGGCTTCCTGCTGGTCTAATCTGGGACATGTCCCATTGTGGTATTTTACCTGCAAACAAGAGTGATATAAGTTCTCTGAACGCTGATGCCCATCCAACCTTGCTATCTGCAACTCTAATGACAGTATCTGTTTCATGGAACTCCTCCGACACTTCAGGTAACAAGGCTACATGCTGACGCTCTACAGAGTAGCCCACGCCTGTGCCGCACATAAGAATATACATCATCTCATCGAAAGCACGAGGATGGTCTATAGATAAATATGAACAGTTAAAGCCTGCTATATTATCTTTATCTAAAGCTTTGCCAGCCGTCATCAACGCCCTCATGCTAGGCATAACTTCTAAATTTAAGATAGCTTCTCTGATCTCTGAGAAGTCTTTATCTGACACCTGTGGCGCTCTGTCTTTAAAGAATGTTATGTATCTATCTACTGTCTCTTCCCATGTCTCTCGTCTACCCAGCTCTGGCATATAACGAGCATAACGAGATCTGTGTATGTATGTTGAATAACTGTCCATCAATGTACTTCCCCTGCTGCTTCTATTAGTTTTGATAAATACCATTGTGCTTTCTTCAGGTCTTCTAATGTCTTACCTTTGTAGTTGCAGCGCCACAGATACTTCATTGTGTTGCCTCGTAGATACCCTTTGAACTCCTCTGCGCTCATACAAGCCTGTATGCCGTCAATGCACTCAACACCTCCCATGTTATAGTGTAAAGGCTTTGTGACGTTATCAACAGGGGTAGGGCTGGCGGTAACCTCAACAACGTATGCGTCTTCTTCATAAACTATGTTACGTCCGTAGTCTGTAGCTACTTCATACACATTACGCAGCAGGTCATGCTCTAATATTGTATATACGTTTCCTGTCTTATCGTTGTACCAAAGCAAACTGTCTTTACAGCTCACAATCATTATTGCCTTCATGTCATCTCTCCCAGTTCTTCAGATAAATAATCAAGTTTCTGTTCAATCTTATCTTCAAATCTTTCTACAATGTCTTCACTGCTAATTTCAAGTACTTCCATTAATGTTATTTCATCCAGCATTGTTAACTTATTTTTAATGTCTGCGAAAGTCAACGACATGTTATTCTCCGTACTTCTTTCTGAGGTAGGTCATTGAAACAGGAAGTTCATCAAAGCTACCATCACAGACTTCATTCAACATCCACACACCTGACCAGCTACCATTGGTCTGTGGTGTTAAATAATCTTCATCATGCTCATAGTAAATCCCGGCGAATAAAGAAGTAACTCTAACACCGTCACCTCTACGTCCATAAGCTATATCCCTATCTTGAACGTGTCCCTGTACACACGACATCATTTTCTTCGTCATTAACAGCCTGGCTGTTCCAACTGCTCTGCCCATAACACCGCTGGTGAAGTAGTGGCAGTAAGCAACCCCGTCAATCACCACAGGCTGTAAGAAAGGTACTACTTCAAACCCATGCTTATTCAAGTTGAAATCATTATAACTGATCAACCCTTCCAGCTTAGGGTCTGACTCGATAGCCCTCTCAATCCTGTATTCATGATTGCCTGTTGTAAAGACTAAACGAGGCTTCCACAGTTTCTTCTTGTCTACCCTTGCTTTGTCTGTATGAGCGTGTAGGTAGGACATGAATATATCCATCGCCTCGTTACCTGCTTCAATGTCGTTAACATACCTCCTGCCTTCAAAGCTCTTCTTACCTACATCGTATGAAGACAGTGCTGGCATGTCCCAGTGATCAC
>Ga0070748_1001260_pt1 | contig 11845 bp, 10 predicted proteins | sample VirMetDEL_Nov_12_FD_77015 | JGI IMG/M metagenome (GOLD analysis project Ga0070748, IMG submission 77015) | Aqueous microbial communities from the Delaware River and Bay under freshwater to marine salinity gradient to study organic matter... | ecosystem: Environmental > Aquatic > Marine > Coastal...
CTATTTGTAATCGTGTTAGATTTGGCTCAGGTGTACCAACAGCAGTAGCTAGTATTACTGTACTTGGATTTGCTACAAGAGGTGGTATTGCATCAACGGGAAGCACTCATACAAACGAGGTGACTGTTGCTAGTGTGAGTGGTTCTAACAAATACTTTATAAATGGTGTACAGCAAGAAACAATTAATCTTGTAGAAGGTAACACATATGTATTTAATTACCCATCAGGACATCCATTAAGATTATCTGAAATTTCAGATGGTACACATGGAGGTGGAGCAGAATATCCCGGTTTAACTCATAACTCATCAACGCAAACAACTATTGTTGTAGAAGATGGAACACCTGATTTGCATTATTATTGTTCATTACATTCAGGCATGGGTGGTTTAGCACCAACACTAAACAACTCTACAAACTCAAGCACATCAAGTGACTCAGAAAAAATATTTCAAGGTCATGCAGTTACACAACCTACATTAAGTATTACAGCTACATGCAATAGAGTACAACGTGTCGGTGGTATAGTATCATCAACATCAGGTACAGCTACAATAGGTAGAGAAAAGTGGGAAACAATTATTAATAACACAGTCACATGGACAGAGATAGCGGCATAAGATTATGGCATTAATACCTTTAGACATACCACCGGGTCAATATAGAAATGGCACAGATTTTCAATCGTCTAATAGATGGAGAGATGCAAGTTTAGTTAGATGGCACGATGGTTCTATGCGACCAGTTGGTGGATGGACAACTAGAAAAGCTAGTGCATTCGCATCAGCACCTAGAGCAATGCTTTCATGGCTTGATAACTCAAGTGACTCATATTTATCAGGTGGCACTTATAACAAATTATATTATGTAAACCCTTCACACACAGTTTATGACATAACACCATCAGGATTAACATCAGGTAATTTGAATGCATCGCTTAATCTTGGTTATGGTGGTGGATTTTATGGGCATAGTAATTGGGGTAATGCACCAACAAGCTCAGGTATATATCAAGAAGCTACAACATGGTCACTAGACACATGGGGTGAATACCTTATGGCTTGTTCATCTAAGGATGGCAAGATATACGAATGGCAACTTAACACAGGAGTTGTGGCACAAGTAGTAGCCAATGCTCCAGTTAATAACAAAGGTTTAGTAGTTACAGAAGAAAGATTTGTATTTGCACTTGGTGCAGGTGGTAATCCTCGTAAAGTACAATGGTGTGACCAAGAAAATAATACATCATGGACACCTAGTGCTACAAACCAAGCAGGTGACTTTGAATTACAGACTGTTGGTCAAATCATGTTAGGTTTACGTATGAGAGGTAGAACCCTTATCCTAACTGACAATGATGCACACGTTGCTAGTTATTCAGGCGCACCATTTGTCTATGGGTTTGAAAGAGTAGGTACAGCTTGTGGTGTTGCATCAAGACGTGGTGCTGTAGCTATTGATGAAGGAGCTTTTTGGATGGGTCGTAAAGGTTTTTTCCAGTTTGATGGCTCAGTAGCTAGTGAAATGCCATGTGAAGTGTCTGATTATGTTTTTGATGACATGAACGATGCACAAATAAGCAAAGTTTACGCTGTACATAACTCACAACATGGTGAAATATGGTGGTTTTATCCATCTAGTAGCTCAAACGAAAACGATAGATATGTTGCACTTGACTATAAAGAAGGACATTGGTCTACTGGTGAATTAGATAGAACAGCAGGAGTTGACCAAGGTGTATTTAGCAATCCTATATGGGCAGATGCTAGTGGCAATCTTTACAATCAAGAGACAGGTTACACACATACAGGGTCAACAAAACCATATGCTGAGTCAGGCTCTATAAGTCTTGGTAATGGTGACAGCATTATGAAAGTAACACAGCTTATACCTGATGAAAAAACACAAGGACAAGTAGAAGTTACATTTAAGACACGTTTTTATCCTAATGATAGTGAGACATCACATGGAGCATTTACTCTTGGTAATCCAACAGATGTTCGCTTTCAGGGTAGACAAGTACGTATAAAAGTACAAGGCACAGGTAATGAAAACTGGAGGTCAGGAATAATGCGTATAGAAGCTAATGCAGGAGGTAGACGATGAGTGTACAGACACCTCCACCACCATTAGGCAAAGATTGGAAGCCATGGGGTGAACGATTAAATACTTTTATAACGACTACTAGAAACAAATTACAATTTTATAATTCAGATAGTAAAGCTACACAAGATGGGATTATTATGTGGGATGAGGCTCAGGACTGTCCTGTAGTTTCTAAAAATGGAGCATGGATTAGGATAAAATTAGACCCATGAATATACAAGAACAGTTAATGAATGGTAAAGACTGGATAGAGTCAGCACTTAAAAAAGGTGGTGAAACGCATGACTTTAAAGACATTGTAGATGGTGTGTTAAGTGGACACATGCAACTATGGATGGGTGCAAACGGATGTGCAGTTACTGAGATAATAGTGTATCCTAATAAAAAAGTGCTACACGTATTCTTAGCAGGTGGTGATAAAGGTTACGGAATTAAACAGATTACAGACATGCATGATGATGCAATGGCATGGGGTAAACAACAAGGCTGTGATGGCATGACAGTAGCAGGACGAAAAGGTTGGAAAAAAGTCTTGCAGTCAAGAGGTTGGTCAGAACAGTTCACAACATTATTGAAGGAGTTTTGACATGAGTGGTGGTGGTGGAAAAGGTGGAAGCAAGACAACAGAGACAACGATTCCTGCTTGGATTCGTGACCCTGCAATTAGAAATTTACAACGAGCTGAAGATGTACAAAGAATTGAGTACATGCCTTACTATGGGCCGGACGTTGCGGCATTTACACCAACACAAAATGCGGCATTTGATGCCAACATAGGAGCGGCACAGGCATTTGGTTTGCTTGACCCTAACAGCAATTTAACAGCTACAAGTGGAATGCCAACACCTACAGATTTCGATGGGTTTAGTGGCTACAGCTCACAGCCAATATACGAATCAGCACTTGCTGAACTTAAAGCCAATCAGCCTGATGCAGTAGCACAGTACGATGCTTTGTTTGGTGCTAACGTACCAACAACACGCTCAACTGGACAAGGTGGTTTTAGAGGTAGTGCAAATGTAAGTTCACCAACTAGAAGACCACAAGATACTTTTACTCCTGACTACAACTCTCCTCACTTTCAAACTGATTTGCATAAAGACCAAATTAGTCCATTTAGCACAGTTAGTGAGTCAGATAATGCTTACAGAAATCTACAACCAAAATTTGACTATAGTTATACAAAAGCACCTGCAATGGATGACACAGCAGACATTGAAGCAGGTATGGGAGGAGGTCTAAGTAGTAGATTTGATAGTAAAGGATACACACCTATGGGAAAGTAGCAGGGGAAACAGCCCCCTTGACCGAAGCTGAATGGAATAAAGGTAAAGCAACGTGGCTAGATATATTAACACCAAAATTTAATGAGCAAACACACGTGGTTAGCAATATAACACCTATTAAACAAAAAGATATGGGTGAACCAAAATTCGGTACAAAAATCGGTAACAATGTTATGACTGATACAAGAAAAATAGGAAATCCAAATGCAAGAGATTTCTATACTTACGGAAAACGATAGGAGATAAGAAATGGCAGGGCAACCAACACCACAAGGACAAGTTAAGCCACCAAATATTAATCAATTAGCCGCACAAGGTGTACAAGGTGCAGGAATGGGTACTGTTGCAGGAATGGGTTACAAGCCTTTATCTGTAAGTGGAAGTAATGTAACAGCTAATCAACTGGGTACTACTAACTTAAATCCTTACATGAACCCTTATGACGATGCAGTTGTAAAAGCTAATGAAGCTGATATTTTACGTGGTGCAAATATTGGTATGGGTCAATTGCAGAGTCAAGCACAAGCCGCTAACGCATATGGTGGCTCTAGACATGGTGTTGCAATGGGTGATATAGGCAGAGAAACACTCAGTCAATTAGCTAAATCATCAGCAGGTCTTAGACAAGCAGGTTTCCAAAATGCACAGCAAATGGCACAAGCTGACATAGGTACAAATCTACAAGCACAACTAGCTAATCAACAAAACAGATTACAAGCAGGTATGGCAAATCAACAAGCTGACTTGTCAGGTGCAGGACAAAGATTAGGAGCGGCAGGGCAACTTGGCGATATAGCTAATCTCGGTTTTGGTATGGGTCAGACAGTTAATAACAATATGATGGCACAGGGTGCAATGCAACAAGCACTTCAGCAACAATTATTTGATGCAGCGGCTAATAAATACCAAGGATATGTTGGACATCCTGCACAGGGTCTTGCATACCTTAATGCGGCATTAGGAGTAACACCAACAACACCACAGACTCAAACTACAACTAAACAACCGGGTCTGTTTGATTATCTAACACTAGGAGCTAGTGGTTATACTGGGAGTTAAAAGATGGCAATAGGTTTAGGACAAATGGTCGGAATGGGTTTACTAAGCCAGTTTATGGGTGGTGGTAAAGGACTTCTAGGTGGGGAAGAAGAAAAGAAAATCCAATCTATGGGTGAGTATAACCAACCACCTACACAAGCCACAAACAATACTAACCAAGGTTTCGGTGGATTTGGTGGCATTGTAAGTGGTGTTAGCAATCAAATGTTTAAAGGCATGAGTCCTGAACAAGTAGCACGTCTTGGCATAGGTTTTAACTCTATGAGACTCGACCCTGACCCAAACATAGCGGCTTCATTTCAATCAACTATAGATACGCAGACAGCGAAAACTAATAAAAATGCTACTGTAGATGCACTTGTCAAAATGGGTAAACCTAATTTAGCTAATTTAGTAAGCACAGGTGCAATGGACGTTAACACAGCAATGACATTAGCATTTAAAGAAACTAAGGGTGATGTTAATGGTACACAAGCATGGATGGAAACGTTTAGAGGTAAAGGAACACCTGAACAAGATGGTTTAATTGATTCATATAGAGCATTAATTGAAAGTGCTAAAGGTGACCCTGTTGCTATACGTAAATACGTAGAAATGTTTAGTAATGACTTTGGTGTTGGTGCGAAAGACCTAAAAGACACTACAAGTGCTATACAAGTACAACAAAAAGATGGCACAGTCATGGGTGTTGAGATGAAAGAAGGTCAAAAATACACAATTGTGACAGACGAATTTGGTGGTCAAACAATAAACATTATCGATGGTGCATTTGGTGAGTCAGCATCACAGCAATACCAAAGAGAATTAGATGAACAAGAAAATGCAGACGATAGAGCAAAAGCTATTCGATATGCAGATGATTCTTTCATAGAAGCAACAGCCGCTATTGATTCAGTTCAAAAGTATCAAAATGTGGCTAGAACATTAAAAAATCCTGATGGTACATACAACGAAAAAGCTATATCAGGATGGATAACAAATATGCTTCCAAACTTTACAGCAGAACAAGCTGTTATAAAAAGTACAGCTAATTTAATGGGTATTGATGTAATTAACATGGCAACATTTGGTGCGTTATCTGAAAAAGAAATGCAAATGGCTATGCAAACTAATTTAGATACAAATTTGTCTCCTGAACAACTGTACAAACAAATTACTATGATGATTGAATCACGTCAGAAACTTGCACAAGAAATGTACAATCGTTCACAACGCATATCTGAATTAGGTTCTTGGACAGCATACAAAAAAGAATTTGCTATGGAAAGACAAGGGCATATTAAGTCAAGATACAAAGTTTTGAATGACGATGTCAAAACACATATAAGAGCAACACAATATGAAGTATATCGTAGTAGATTACCTCAAGATGTACAAGCTATGGATTTTGCTACATGGGATAAGCATATCGATACAATGTCAGCGTATGATGCTTGGTCATACATAAACTATAACGACAGAGCCGCATTTATAGCAGATATGCCGGGTATGACATACGATACTTACTTTAATATATTAGGTAAAACAGAATTGGCTCAAAAATGGTGGGAAGCAAACGAAGGAGTTAACTAATGGCAACAGGCTTTGAAATATTATCGCAAATTGATGCAGAAGAAGATATAAATGTTGATGAGTCAGTTTTAAATAGTATAAATCCAAATGACCAAACATTAGACATATTAAACAGGTCTTTGCCATCCAATGATGGGTCTAGCACAGTACAAAGTATTGGCGAAGCTGACTCACAAAAACTACGTAGCACTTTAGGTGGATTGACATTTCAATTTGCAGATGAAATAGAAGCATTTGCAGTATCTTTGTTAAATGATGGTGTTTCCTACGAAAAAGCAAAAGCTGAAATTAACAAAAAAGTAGCAGATTATGCACAACAAAACCCTAAAGAAGCACTTGGTTTTGAATTAGCAGGAGCATTAGTTCCTACAGTATTTAGCATATTTGGTGGGCCGGGTGCATGGGGTGCATCAGTATCTAATTTGTTTAGATTAGGTAGGTCAGTTTTCAAATCAGGTAGTAACACAAGTAAATTAAGTCCTTTACAAGTAATGAATAGGTCAGGTACTAGTGCAGGTGTGTATTCTGTGGGTGAAGCAGAAGATAAAAGTTTTGGTGATTTTGCAACTGGCTATATTGTAGGCGCACCAATAGCAGGTGCATTTGTATTAGGTGGTAACGTTGTAGCAGGTATATCAACATATGTTTCTACATTAGGTAAACGTATGTTTGGTGAGACAGCAAGTCTAGCTGTACGTAAAGAATTAAACAAGTTAATGGAACAAACAGGTAAGACAGAAGACGAAGTAGTAGTAGATTTAATGAATGGTCGTTTAATGTCAGAAAACCAAACTTTAGTTAATTTGATTAAAGAAACAATTAAAGGTAAAGGTGCGGCACAGGATGTTCTTGAAGCAGTAGCTAAACAAAGACCTAAAACCACAAAAATGGGTGTTATAGACGATTTACAAAAAATGGCATCAGGTACAAACTCAGATGCTAATTTGACTAAGATATGGACACAAAACCAGTCTGTAATTAGAAAGAAAGAAAAAGAACTTTATGACACAGTTTTTGGTAAAAAAGGTGGCAACCCTAATTTAGTCAAAGGTATGGGCGATGGCATTGTTAACGATTTGCTACAAGCAGGACAGATGAAAGGAACAGGTGTTTACGAAGCTATTGAACAAATATACAGCTCATCAGGTAGTTTAGTACCATTATTTACTAAAAACAAAAATGGTGTTGTACGTATGTTAAGACAGCCATCATTAGAAGATGCTGAAGTAATACGTAGAGCATTAGGCGAAGTTGCTTATGACTTAAATAAATCAGGAAAAGGGTCAGCAGGTAGCAACATTAAAGCATTAGAAGAAGCCATAAGAGCTAAATTAGATAAATTAAGTCCGGGTTTAACTGCTGTAAGAGAACAAGCTAGAGTAGTTCGCAAAGGTCGTGAAGCTTACGAATATGGATTAGGTTTATTAAATCAAAAGAGAGGCAACTCTCCTGAAGATGTACAACTGTTCATTGAGGCTTTTGGTGATACACCGGGTGTTATGAACGCATTACGTATTGGAATTACACAGGCACTAAAAAACAAAAAAGGTTATCAATCAATTAAAGAAATGGCAGATGACTCTACGTTGCTAAATAATATTATTACACAAGTAGTACCTGAAGAAACATTAGCTCCATTAATGCAAAAATTAGGTGTAGCATCTAATGCCGCTAAAGTTAGTCCAACATTACAAGGGCAATTTGGTTCACAGACTGCTGATAAAATACAAATGTCTAGAATAGCAGGTGCATCAGGTGGTCGTGAAGGTGGAATAATGGTAGCAGTAGCAGATGGTGCAATTCAATATATGAAAAGAAAAATGGGCATATCAGATGAAGTTGCTAAAGAATATGTTGATATTATTACGACAAATCCTGAAAACTATAAAGCATTAGAAAAAGCTCTAATTGATGATAGCTCAATGGGTTTGTTTATGAGAACATTAGATGATATGATTATGGCATTATCACAAGCAGGTGGAGATTTACGAGCTAAAACAGCAGGTAGTGAAGTTAATCAACAATTTGACCCAGCAGGTGCATCAGGCATAGAAGGTTTACTAGGTTTAGCATCACAAAACGCATTTCCACTTATAACAGGGTTCAAGGAGTAATAGATGGCAGAACTAAAAGCAATGACAGATGATGACGTACAAGGTATAGCTAAAGATGCTTTAGATTCTGCAATATCATTTGTTGAAAGTGAAATAGCTGAAGACAGAATTAAGTCTCAGCGTTACTTTGAAGGTGAAGTAGACATTGGACAAGAAGATGGACGTTCTAAGATAGTGGCTACTAAAGTAAGAGACACAATACGTGCTATAAAACCCAGTTTAATGCGTGTTTTTTTGTCATCAGAAAACCCAGTAGAGTTTGTACCAACTAGCCAAAAAGATGTTGTAGGTGCTGAACAAGCAACTAAATATGCACATTGGAAATTTCAACAGCTAAACGGATACAGGTTGTTAAATGATGCAATACATGATGCTTTAGTTAAAAAAACAGGTGTATTAAAAATATGGTGGGAAAGTAACACAGAAGCAACGTTACACACCTACACAAATGTAACAGATGAAGAAATGATGGCTATTGTTAATGAGCCTGACGTAACTGTTATTGAGCATGGCACAGAACTTGAAATGGAAATGGGTGACGATGCTATAGAAGTAGAAACACCTAAACATACGCTAACTATAAGCCACAAAAAAGAAAATGGTGAGTTAAAAATAGAGTCAGTACCACCTGAAGAATTTATTGTAGACAGAAACGCAAAGAGTGTTGATGATTCATATATTGTAGCTCACAGAACTGAGTTAAGAGTAAGTGACCTAGTTTCTATGGGTTATGACTTTGAAGAAGTATCTAATTTATCAGGTTTAAGTTCTGATGATACATATTCAGACTCAGAAGAATTTGAGCGTAGAGGATACGAGCAAGATGAACAAGACCATCACGCTGACGTTTCAATGAAAAAAGTTGCTGTTACAGAAGCTTACATGAAGATTGATAAAGAAGGTACAGGTGTTGCTGTTATGTACAGATTGTTACTTGCAGGTGGTGATGACAAACTACTTGAGTGTGAGCCATATGGTGAAGTGCCTTTTGCAGTATTTGAAGTAGACCCTGAGCCACATACATTCTTTGGTCGTAGTGTTGCAGACTTGCTTATGAATGACCAAGACTCTTCTACAGCTATGCTTAGAGGAATGATGGATAACGTAGCATTAACAAACTCACCAAGACAAGGTTATGTGCAAGGACAAGTTAATGTAGATGATTTAATGAACAATGAGATTGGTGGTCTTGTAAGAATGAAATCTCCTCAAGCCTTGGTAGATATTGCAACTCCTTTTGTCGCAGGTCAGGTATTAACTGCGATGCAATACATGGACGATGCTGTAGAAGCTAAATCAGGTGTAAGCAGAGCTTCTATGGGATTAGACCCTGATGCCTTACAAAATACCTCAGCTACTGCGGCTCGTCTCCAAGCACAACAAGGTTCAGCACAAATTGAAGTTATGGCAAGAAATATTGCTGAGGGAGGACTAAAACGCTTATTTGAGCTAATGCTAAACCTTTTAGTAGAAAATAGCTGTGAAGATACTATGATGCGTTTACATGGTGAGTTTCAACCAGTAGACCCAAGAGTGTGGAATACAGGCATGGATATGACAGTCAATGTTGGTGTTGGTACTGGACAGGAAATGGATAGACACAATGCACTAAGTCAAGCGTTACAAATGCAAATGCAAATATGGTCAAATTATGGCTCAGGTAATGGATTAGTAACTATGTCAGGCATTCGTAACACATTAGGTGATATGTTAGCTTTACAAGGAGTTCGTAATGTTGACAGATACTTTAATCCAATGACACCTGAAATGGAAATGGAATTAATGCAACAGCAACAACAGATGGAAGCAGAAAACCAACAAATGACTGAAGCTGAAGCACTTGTACAAGCAGAGCAATACAAAGCAGATAAGAAAGCTGAGATGGATATGCTTAAAGCACAAATTGATGCACAGAAAGCTATTGCAGTTGATGATAGAGAGCGTGATAAGCTTGACCAAGACCTTATTATTAAAGCCGCAGAGATATTAGGTAATTATGGCACTAAGGTTGATGTAGAACAAATAAAAGCGGCTCAACAAGAAGCAAGATACCCACAAGAATCACCTGCACAGGCAGTAACAGGAGGTAGGTTCTAGTGGCATCGAAACTTTCAATTGTTGAAAAATCTGCTAGAATGAAGACATTACAGGCTGACGATATGTTTCAGTTAGCCTTAAAAGAGATTACAGAACAGCAAATTGCTGTGTTTGTAAACGCTGATTCGACAACGGATGAGCGAGAGGAGGCACATAACATGATATGTGCAATTAGAAAGATTGATGATTACTTCGACTCCGTAAAAACGGATGAAGCAATGTACAATCGCAAACTTAAATAGGAGACAGTACCTTGGCTAACGAGACTGAAACCCCAATAACTGACGTAGATAGTGCTATTAGTAGCATTGTTGAGCCAGTAGAAGAAGAGACAACAGAAGAAGTAATAGAAGAATCTCAGGAAACAGAAGAAATATCTGTTGAGGCTGAAATTGCTGATGAAGTTGAAGAAGAAGTAACAGAAGAAGCTGAAGAAATTGAAGCTTCGGACTATGAGGATGACGAAGACCCAATAGAGGATGCCAGTTCAGAAGACCCTGTAACACCTGAATTTTTTACTGTTAAAGTAAATGGTCAGGAAGAGCAGGTAACCTTAGAGAACTTAAAGCAAGGCTATAGTGGACAGAAGTACGTCCAACAAGGTATGCAGGATGTGGCGGCACAACGTAAAGAAGCCGAAACAGTCTACACAGCCTTGACTAAAGAACGTGAGCAAATGGCTCAGTTATATCAACAAATCCAACAAGGAGGATTAGCACAGCCACCTGTGAAACCTACTAAAGAACTTTTTGATGCTGACCCAATAGGGTATATGCAAAAAAACCTTGAGTATGAAGAGCAGATGACTTCTTATAATCAGCAGATGGCACAACTTGAACAGGTTTCGCAACAGCAAAGCCAAGCTCAACAGACTGCTATGAAAGCACATTTACAAGAACAAATGCAAATCTTACAGAAGGACATTCCTGATTTTGCAGACTCTAAAAAAGCAACTGCAACTAGGGAAAGGTTGATAAAGGCAGGTACTAATCATTATGGTTATACTAATGATGAAATTGCTCAAATAACTGATGCAAGGGCAATAAAAGTATTGCACGATGCTATGAAGTATCAAGACATCATATCAGGCAAGTCAAAGGCTGAAGAAAAAACTAAGTCTGCGAAACCTGTTGTGAAGCCGGGTGCTAAAAAAATAGCTACTCCAAATGCTAAAATACGTTCTCGCCAAAAGGCAAAACTCAAAGAGTCAGGTAGCATTGATGATGCTCTTGGCTTAATTTTAAATAATACATAATGGAGAAATATTATGGCGCAACCTAGTAATACATTCGACAGTTATGATGCAAAGGGTCTACGAGAGGACTTAGAGAACGTTATTTATGACATCTCTCCTGAAGAGACTCCTTTTTATTCATCGTTGAAAAAAGTAAAAGCAAGTAACACTTACCACGAATGGCAGACCGACTCATTAAGAAGTTCGGCGGCTAATGCACACATTGAAGGTGATGCTACAACAGCAGAGGCAAGAACTGCTACTGTTCGTTTGGGCAATTACACACAAATCTTCAAGAATGCAGTTGTTATTCCTGATACAGACCAAGGTCTTGATAAAGCAGGACGTGCTTCTGAGATGGCATACCAAGTGTTAAA
>Ga0070748_1001269_pt1 | contig 11798 bp, 10 predicted proteins | sample VirMetDEL_Nov_12_FD_77015 | JGI IMG/M metagenome (GOLD analysis project Ga0070748, IMG submission 77015) | Aqueous microbial communities from the Delaware River and Bay under freshwater to marine salinity gradient to study organic matter... | ecosystem: Environmental > Aquatic > Marine > Coastal...
AAACTTCTATCTTTATATTTCTCTAATAAAATTTCTAAATTTTCAATACTTAATAATCCTTCATCATCTGATGGTATCACCTCAACATCTGCAATGGTTTCTAGCCATGTAGTTTGATTAGAATGATGCTCCATATGAGATATAAAAACAATTGGTTTTTTATCAGCAGGAATTGTAATAAAATCTTTTAAATTCTCAGGAACTTTTAGCCCCAGAATTCGCTGAAATTTATTGACCACTCCAGTCATTCCGGTACCATCAATAATCAATACATCATCGCTGTTTGCGTTGACATGATTTTTAATAATATGTCTTGCTTGATGGTAAGCTTTGGTCATGGCTGTACCAGAAACAGTAGTCTCAGTATGAGTATTAGCCACAAAAGGTCCAAATTCATTTATCAATTTTTCTTCGATAGGACGATACAACCGACCGCTAGCAGTCCAATCTGTATAAATAATCTTCTGTTTTCCATAAGGAGAAACAAATTCTTGATCAATTCCTATAATGTTCTGGCGAAACTGTTGAAAATACTGCTCTAAATTTGTGGGTGACATGGCCATTTAAATCCTAATTTTGAGGTCAAATATACTGAAATTTCATCTCTTAAAAATGGAACTATTCATAAATTCCAGACGGAATTAAAAGAATAATGAAATAACTTAATCTAAATTTGACCTATTGTTGATTTCTCAAATAAAAACATTTGTTAATTTGGCACCCAAAATTAATTTACACTTCAATCCTATAATTCACATGAAAAAAATTCTGATTTTAGTTATCGTATTCCTTTTCATTGGTTGCAAAACCAAATCTACAATTTCACACACTGTTTACACTACTAATAATAAATCGGATTATTTTACTATTGCTTTTGGGTCCTGTGATAATCAAGAAATAAAAAATGAACTCTGGGAAGCGATTGACGCTAACTCCCATTCGGTATGGATATGGGGAGGTGACAATGTATATTCGGACACAGAAGACATGACTGTTTTGAAAGCTAGTTTTGAGAAACAAAAACAGGATATTTCCTATTTAAACTTTATACAAAACAAAACCGTATTAGGCACATGGGATGATCATGATTACGGCCAAAATGATGGCGGTACCGATTATAAATTCAAAAAAGAAAGCCAAAAATATCTATTTAATTTCTTGAATACTCCCAAAAATGCTCCTGAGAGAAAACGTGATGGAGTGTATAATTCTAGAAATTTCTTAGTAGGCAGTAAGCAAATTAAAGTTATCGTTTTAGATAGTCGTTATTTTAGAACTTCATTGACCAAGTCTACTGATCCAGAAAAAAGGTTTCAACCCAATAAGTACGGAGAAGGAACCCTTTTGGGTGACACGCAATGGAAATGGTTAGAAAATGAATTAAACTCTTCGAAGGCACAATTTAACGTAATCGTTAGTAGTATTCAGTTTTTATCTAATGAGCATGGTTTTGAATGTTGGGGCAATTTTCCCCATGAAGTTGAAAGATTAGAAAATTTAATTATTTCAAGTAAAGCTAAAGGTACTTTCCTATTATCTGGTGATCGCCATATCGCTCTATTTTCTACCAAAACAATCCCTGGATTATCGTATCCGCTAGTCGACTTTACCTCAAGTGGACTTACGCACACTTATACTGGCTATTCAGGTGAACCCAATCCTTATTTGGAAGGTAATGTGGTAACAGAACTTAATTTCGGAATTTTGAAATTTGACTTCGAAAACAACAGTGTCTTAATGGAAATTCGTGGAAAAGAAAATAGATTGCTGGGAAGCTTTACCCAGAATTACAACAAATAAAGGTAAATTTAATATTTACATTCATCTCATATACATAAAAGCAAAACCCTTTCAAATATAAATTTGAAAGGGTTTCCATATATAAACTGTAGGCTTCTTAAAAATCAAATCCTACTGAGAATTGCCATACTCTGTTTTGAGCTTTGTCATCTTCGTATAAGTCTCCTAAACCTAAGTGGTAACGTACTCCAAAACTAACACCTGAGTCGGTTTTAATTCCTCCTCCAAAATTTACACCCCAATCAAAACTGTTAGGATCATATTCTGCAGTGCTGCTAAATAAGCCATCATATTCTTCTTTATGAGAAATAGCTAAACCGATTTGTGGACCAGCCTCTAAAAAGAAGTTCTTAGCTGGATATGCTTTAAGCATTACTGGTAAATTAATATAATTCAGTTTCTGCGTAAATGTCCCATTGCCATTAGTAATCTCATAACCTTGTTGACTGTACATTAATTCCGGCTGGATAGAAAAACTATCGCTTAAAAAGGATTCACCATATACACCAACATGAAATCCATGACGCTGACCTGTTTCTCCGTCGCCATCAAAACTAACAGCTGCTAAATTATATCCTCCTTTAATACCCACGTTAGATTCGCGAGTTGTACTTTGTGCATTTATTGTTGATACGATACCAAAAAATAAAGCTAATGTTAAAAATTTCGTTTTCATCTTTTTCAATTTTAATTTTTTAATTTATTTTATTTTCCACCATTTGCTCTAAGATCAGCAATACATTGCGCATCGAGTTTAGGCACTGCACCTCCAGAAACCATATTTGCGATACCGCCACTTGTTTCAGCTGACCAATACATTAAACATGTATTCACATTACAATGCTTAGCATGCTCTGCATCTTCATGATTACTTTGTAAAGGCGCACCTAAATTAGTCAAGCCGAGGATGTGACCAAATTCATGAGACATAACTGTAGTTTCAAGCAAGCTTCTACTTGGTTGAAAAGGGCTGCTGCTCAATCCTTGAATCGTCTTCTCGTAAATCACAAAAGAGGTGTTTCTATAAGCCGTTCCTAAAACAACACTATTTCCTGCATTACTTGCCGAAGCACCATCTGCGAAGAAAGCCCATACAGCAATTTGAGTTGCAGTATTGTATTTAGTCCTATTAGCATCTTCAATAGCAGCAATTTCTTGATTTGTAAAAGTATCTTTGGCCGGTGAAGCAATTCCTCTTTTAACTACCGTAATTCCTGCTGACTTATTAATTCTAGATTCTAAAAATGAAACAAAATTATTTACTGCAGCTGTAGTAGGCTCATAGCCTTGAACGTATACTAGCTCAATGACCATACTTTTAAATTTCTGGTCTGAAAGTATATCTCTCGATGAACTTCCTGTTGCTTTTTGATTATTTGTGACTACAAAACCATTTGAACTTAAATTACTGTTATCATCTTCTTTTGAACAAGAAGTTATTGTAAGTAATACTACAGTGAGTAAAGCAATTATTTTTTTCATCTTTATTTTTTTTAATTTAACTAACAGCTTTCTCTAATTGAAAGCTGTTAGTATAGCAAACCTTAGGGTTTACATTATATTTGTTTCAACACTACAGTAACAGCTGCTTTTGTAGTACTTTGTAAAGTAATAGAAGTCGCACTGAAGCTAGTTACTTTCCATTTGTTATTTAACAATGAAAATGAAGAGTTCCCTGTAAAGTTCAAATTCACAAATACATCTGTTTGAGAAGTTACTGCATAAGTTCCTGTAGCAGCAGTAGTTAAAGCAGTTAAAACTTTAATAGACATATCGTTAGCAAAATCTATTGTAAAATCTTTGTAATTATTTGCTGTATCTACACCTGCGTTCAAATAAGTTTGTACTTTAAATGCCCCGTTTACTAAAGCTGCTTCTACTTTTTTAGCATTTTGAACTGCTTCTGCCATTGTTGCCTCAGTTTTAAGGGAAGCGTTGATAGTTGACTGAAACTCTGCATCACTTGATACAGTTGTTTTTGTACCGTCAATAAGAGTCACAGAAATTGGATATTTAACGGAATACAATTCTGTACTGCTTATGTTAGACATATACGCATATAATTGTTGTTGAGATGTAATTGCAACACTTCCTGTTTGTTGTAAACTAGTATTGTATGTTAAAACAGTCATTGGGAAGTTAATTTTTACAGCAGAAATTGCATTTTGTCCTGTTGATTGTGCTGTAGTACAAGCGTTAACAATTGCATTATATTCTGCTTGGTTATTAACTGTTACTTCGGTATAGTTGCTCGTTTTTACTTTTAAAGGAAATTGAAGCGTAACTGAATCTTGATCATTATTATACTTACCTAAAATAGTAATTACTTGTTGGTAGTCTAATTGAGTTAATAAATTAACCTGAATACCATTAACAGTTGCTTTTGCTGGTAACATGATTGATGAACAAGAAGCACCATCTATAAAATCATCAAAAGAACCATCGTACATAGCAGTACGCTTAAAATTGGTAGTAGTTGTAGAGTTTGCTGCGTTGGTATTTGGGTTTTGCCCATCTACTTCATCCACTTCGCTTTGGCATGATGTGAATCCTAATAATGCGATCAACGCAAGTCCTGTAATTGATTTAAATCTGTTCATCTTTTTAAATTTTTATGTTTTTAATGTTTTCTGATTAATGGCGATTTTAACGCCTTTCTGTTAGTAAGACAATCCATCCTAATTTTACCCTACCCTTTTTTTGAAAAAAAAATAAAATATATTTTAGATGACTTTGATTGCCTTAGCTGTAGGCAAAATTAGAGTAAAGACAAAGGCCTATCCTTATAGGATTATCTCTAGATTTTGTAGAATTTTTAACTGTGGTTCATCATCGCAACTGCAGCATCGCAGTAAAAGAACTTATAATCAATTTATTAACTCCAGAAATACCCAGTAGCGATATTATATTTCACAATTATTTTTTTTTTGAAAATGAATCAGGCAAGCTCTTAATATGCTCACTGCATTTCATTGGTATGATTTAATTACAAAAAATAATTTACTTTTACCATCCCTAAAAAAATGTGTACAATTATGAGCGATGAAAATAAAAGTCTTTGTGAAGAGCTTTACTTTAATGATGTTTATTTAAAAAACGTACAGACAGCAACAAACTTTGCTTACTACAAATGTGGAGATCGTGATGCTGCTTTAGATCTGGTTCAGGATGCATTTGCTAAAATTTGGGAACATTGCTCCCAAATAGAATTTACTAAAGTAAAAACCTACTTGCTTACTACGGTAAATAATTTATTTCTAAATACGATCAAGCATAAAAAGGTAGTGATGGCTTATGCCAAAGAAACTCCTAATCACGATACGACAAACCAAAGTCCGGAATACTTGTTAGAAGAAGAGGAATTTAAAAACAAACTTCAAAAAGCTATTGCATCTCTTAGTGAGGCGCAGCGTGAGGTATTTCTAATGAACCGCATCGATGGTAAAAAATACCGTGAAATAGCAGAATTACTTGACATTTCACAGAAAGCAGTAGAAAAAAGAATGTCTGCGGCCTTAAAAGTTTTAAAAGCGCAAATAGAAAACTTATAAATAATTGATAGCGAGTAGGGTAATTTAGGTTTCAGTTGTCTTACTACTATAATGCATAAAAGATGAAAGACGAAAGAGAAATAATAAAATGGCTCAATGGCGAGCTTTCTATTCAAGAGATTGAGGATTTAAAAAAATCTGAAGGTTTTGAAACAGTAGAAAAAATTGCACATTATGCCTCACACATGCAAGCTCCAGAAGTGAATGCGCAAGAGGCGCTAAACGCTTTTAAAAGACGAAATTTAACAAAGAAGGAAACCAAAGTTATTCCTTTAAATTTTAAAAGCTTTTTTAAAGTGGCTGCTGCAATTGCTGTCGTTCTCACCTCAGCATATTTTTTATTTTACAACAGCAACACCACTTTTGAGACTCAAATAGCACAAACCAAAAACTTTAATCTTCCTGATCAGTCAGAGGTTTTATTAAATGCCGGTTCAAAGATAACTTTTAACAAGAAAAAATGGAGTAAAAACAGGGATGTAAAACTAGAAGGTGAAGCCTACTTTCAAGTTAAAAAGGGACAAACTTTTGCTGTTAAAACTACTGATGGATTAGTACAAGTTTTATGTACTCATTTTAATGTTAAACAGCGTGACAACTATTATGAAGTAAGTTGTTATGAAGGCTTAGTAAGTGTAACCTATAATAATGAAACGGTAAAGTTACCTCCAGGAAATACATTTAGAGTTGTCAATAATAAAGTGGAAAAAATAGAGGAATTAAATACGGACGGACCCTCTTGGTTACAGCATGAATCCTATTTTGATCGTGTTCCTTTAAATCAGGTAATTGCAGAACTGCAACTCTATTATGATATAAAAATAAAGACAGAAAATGTAGATACTACTAAATTATTTACCGGAAGTTTTACCCATAAGAATCAATTAATAGCTTTAGAATCCGTAACTATTCCACTACAATTAAGTTATAGAATTGATGGAAAAAACATAACATTCTACAACTATGGTGATAAATAGATATTTGATTTCCTTTTTTTTATGTTGGAATTACTTTGGCTACAGCCAAACAACTAAATTGCCCCTAACCCAAATCATAACTACCATTGAAAAAGAGTTTAATGTAAAGTTTTCTTATGCGGTAGAAGATGTCTCTACGCTAAAAATTGAACCACCTAAGAAAACATTAAGTCTATCACAAACACTTGATTATTTGAATTCAAAAGTACTATTGAATTTTAAAACATTAGACAATCGGTACGTAACTGTATCAGTTCTGAATAAAACTTTTACAGTTTGTGGAACCGTAGTAAGTGAAAATTCGATGCAAAAACTCGCTGGAGCAAGTGTTCGCATTATAGACAATTCCATTGGGACCATTACTTCTAGCAACGGTACTTTTAGAATCGAAAATGTTCCCCTAAATGCGACTATCAATATTTCTTATTTAGGTTTTGAGGATAAACAATTCACAGCAAATGAGCTTTTTTCAGCAGATAATAATTGTAAAAAGATTATTTTAAATGCTAGTAATGAAGAACTAAATCAGGTTTTAATCACTACTTATTTAACGACAGGGTTACAAAAATATTTGGATGGTAGTACCGTTTTAAACACAAAGAAATTTGGTATTCTGCCTGGTTTAATTGACCCTGATGTTTTACAATCCATTCAAGCTTTACCTGGCATAGAAAGCACTAATGAAAGTATTGCCAACATTAATGTTCGTGGAGGAACAAATGATCAAAATTTAATGCTTTGGGACAATATAAAGATGTACCATTCAGGACATTTCTTTGGATTGATTTCAGCATACAATCCTAACTTAACAACTAAAGTAATAGTTAGTAAAAACGGAACGAGTGCTGCTTACAGCGATGGAGTTTCCAGCACTATAAATATGAGTACAAATAATGATGTTAGTAATGCGCTCACTGGCGGTGCAGGCGTTAATTTAATTAGTGCCGATGTTAATCTAGAAATTCCACTGGCTAAGAATTTAGAATTAGATATTTCTGGACGTCGCTCTATTACAGACTTGATTGACACACCTACTTTTAGTAACTATTTTAGTCGCAGTTTCCAAGACACAGAGATTAACAGTAATCGTCAAGCTACAAATACTAATTCTGATTTTTACTTTTATGATTACACTGCCAAATTGCTTTTTGATTTAAATGATAAACATCAATTTAGAGCCACCATGATTGGTATCAATAATGCTTTAGATTATGCTGAATACAGTTCTAGTGGAAGCAATTCTGAATCTAAAGTGAGTTCGCTTTCGCAAAAGAATAACGGATATGGAGGAAGTTGGAAAGCAAAATGGAGCAATCGATTAGAAACTGATGTCAATAGCTACTTGTCCAAATACAATATTGACGCTTCTGATTATCGTTTTGAGACAGATCAACGATTAACCGAAGCCAATGAAGTTTTAGAAACGGGATTAAAATTCAATTCTCATTATAAAGTTAGCGCCACTTTTGATCTTTTAGGCGGATACCAATTTACGGAAACCGGTATGCTCAACCAGACCACAGTAAGTAATCCAAGATATTCTAGCACAAAGAAAGATGTGCTACGTAATCATGCTATTTTTGCAGAAGGAGAATACAATCATCATAAAACCTATTTTAGACTTGGGATGCGTGTGAACTATTTTCAGAAATTCGATAAAGTACTGTTTGAACCACGCATAAATATTCGCCAGCAAATTACAAATGTTATTGCTATAAAGCTCGAAGGAGAATTTAAAAATCAAACGACTACCCAAATAATTGATTTTGAAGATGATTTTTTAGGAGTTGAAAAAAGACGTTGGGTTTTAGTAAACAATGATGACATTCCTATTGCTAAAAGTCAACAAGCTTCAGTGGGAATCGAATACAAAAAAGACAAACTCTCTGTTGATGCAACAGCTTTTTACAAAATTGTCGAGGGTATTACAGCGTCAAATCAAGGCTTTTATAATAACTTTCAATTCACCAATGCTCATGGAAATTATACAGCTAAAGGAATTGAATTCTTGGCTAATAAAACATCTGGTAAATACAGTACATGGATAAGTTATACTTTTAGTATCAATAACTACGAGTTTGACAGTTTTACGCCTTCCATATTTCCTAATAATGTTGACATTAGACACTCTGCTTCTGTTGGATTTAATTACGATATTATTGACAATCTAAAAGTATCCATTGGGGGTATTTGGCGTAGTGGCCAGCCTTACACCATTCCTGTTGAGGCAATGAAACTGTCCAAAACGGCAATAGTACTTTAGTTAATTATGATACCCCAAACAGTAAAAACTTGGAGGATTTTATGCGATTAGATGCTTCCTTAAGCTATGATTTTAAATTTAATAGTACTTTTAAAGCAACATTACGGGCAGGCGTAATTAACACTACTAACGAAGATAATGTGATTAATCGTTATTATAAAGTGGACACTAATGACACAAATAAAACGATTAAAGTAGATAATAAATCACTAGGAATGACTCCTAACATCAGTTTTAGAGTTCGTTTTTAAAATATATCATGGAGTTAAAAAAAAGCAAACCCCTTTCTATAAGATTATAAAAAGGGGTTTCTGCTTATGTAGGAAATAGACAATTAAATTCCAGCTACTGCTTTTATTTCATCAATAATTCTCAATGCTAAGGTATCAGCTTGCTGTTGCGAAGGTGCCTCAGTATAAATACGTATAATCGGTTCTGTATTTGATTTTCTAAGGTGTACCCATTCGGTAGAAAAATCAATTTTCACACCATCAATTGTAGTGATATCTTCATTTTTATATTTATCAGTCATGGCTACAAGAATTGCATCAACATCGATTTGAGGAGTTAATTCAATTTTGTTTTTACTCATGTAATATTCAGGATACGAAGCGCGCAATGCTGAAACTGTCATTTTTTTGTTAGCCAAATGCGTTAAAAACAAAGCTACACCCACTAAACTGTCACGACCATAATGCGACTCAGGATAAATGATTCCGCCATTTCCTTCTCCACCAATGATCGCCTTATTTTTCTTCATTAAATCAACTACATTCACTTCTCCTACTGCAGAAGCTTCATAGCTTCCGTTATGCTTGTTGGTCACATCGCGTAATGCTCGAGAGGATGACATATTAGATACCGTGTTTCCCGGAGTTTTACTTAGAACATAATCAGCACAAGCCACCAGTGTGTACTCTTCACCAAACATTTCTCCATCTTCACAAATAAAAGCCAAGCGGTCAACATCAGGATCTACAACTACTCCTAAATCAGCGCCTTCCTTCACTACTAGTTCAGAAATATCAGTAAGGTGTTCTTTTAATGGTTCTGGATTGTGTGGAAAATGACCGTTTGGTTCACAGTATAATTTCACGACTTCTACGCCCATCAATTCTAATAACTTCGGAATAATAATTCCACCCGAAGAATTCACTCCGTCTACTACTACTTTAAATTTTGCCGCTTTTACTGCTTCAATATCCACTAATGGCAGATTCAGCACCTCGTCAATGTGTATATCCATATAAGCGTCATTCTCTGTAATTTCGCCTAAACTATCAACATCAGAGAAGTCAAATGCTTCATCTTCTGCAATGACTAGTATTTTTTCTCCTTCAATACCGTTTAAGAATTCCCCTTTATCATTTAACAATTTAAGGGCATTCCACTGTTTTGGGTTGTGAGAAGCAGTAAGAATAATTCCGCCATCTGCTTTTTCTAAGGGTACAGCAATTTCTACTGTAGGAGTCGTAGACAAGCCTAAGTTAATCACGTCGATACCTAAACCTACAAGTGTATTCACTACTAAGTTATGAATCATAGGTCCTGATATACGTGCATCGCGACCCACAACAACTTTTAATTTTTGATCAATTGTACCAGACTTCACACTATTTTTTAACCAAGTTCCATAAGCCGAAGCAAATTTTACAGCATCTACCGGAGTAAGATTATCTCCTACCTTACCACCTATAGTTCCACGAATTCCAGATATTGATTTTATTAAAGTCATTCTTCTTTATTTAAGTTTTGATTTATCTTGTATAATTTCGACAAATATAATAATTGCCATTTTAAAAAAGTCATTTAGAATTCATAATTTAGGCGAATGAACTTTTTAGCACACATATATCTATCTGGAGATAATGACTTAATAAAAATAGGCAATTTTATGGCCGATGGCATTCGGGGGAAACATTTTGAATCCTTTCCCACCGATATCCAAAAAGGGATAGTACTGCATCGCGCAATCGATACATTTACAGATGCACATCCTATATTTAGACAAAGTACAAAAAAACTACATGCACGGTACCATCATTATGCTGGAGTGATTGTCGATGTTTTTTATGATCATTATTTAGCTAAAAATTGGAGTACTTATTCTTCTGAGGACCTGGGAGAATACATTGAACGATTTTACCAGTCACTACATACACATACCGCATTACTAACGGAGAGAACAGTGGGTCTCATGCCTTATATGATAAAGCAAAATTGGCTTTTAAGTTACCAACGTATAGAAGGAATCAAACAGATTTTAACTCAAATGGATAGTAGGACAAAAAACAAATCTAACATGCGTTTTGCTACTGAGGAACTTGAAGAATTTTATATAGAGTTTGAAAAGGAATTTACTTTATTCTTTGAGGAACTTAGAGAGCATGTTCAAGAAAAAATACAATTGATTACAGTCTAACTATCTAAACTACTATTTGTAACAAAAAACCAAACCATGAAGAAAATCATTCCCTTACTATTTATTGCCGTGCTTGGTTGTAAATCAAATGAAAAGACAATAACTCCAACAGGATTAGTTACTGATAAGGCTATGGTAGTTTCTGCAAGGGAAGAAGCATCTTCAATAGGTGTGGCCGTTTTAATAAAAGGCGGAAACGCCTTTGACGCAATGGTTGCAACTGAGTTAGCACTAGCTGTAGCCTATCCACAAGCGGGAAATATAGGTGGTGGTGGGTTTATGGTTTTTAGAAAAGCAAACGGAGAAACAGGTGCAATTGATTATCGCGAAAAAGCGCCTTTGGCCGCTACCAAAAATATGTATTTAGATAACGAAGGAAATGTTATACCTGGTAAAAGTACTGCTACGGCATTTGCAATTGGAATTCCTGGTACTATTGCAGGAATATTTGAAGTACATAAAAAATATGGTTCCTTAGCTATAGCTGACATACTTGCTCCGGTAATCGCTTTGGCAGAGAGAGGAGTCGTAGTAACTGAACATCAGTCAAAAAGCTTAGCTGATTATCGAAGCGCCTTTTTAAAAACAAATGGTCAGAACAGTTTATTTTCTAAAACATATACAACTGGAGATACAATTAAATACCCAGCTTTGGCGGCAACGCTAAAAAGAATTGCTGTTAATGGGAGTGACGAATTTTATAAAGGGGAAACGGCTAAAAAGCTGGTTGCATTTCTTGCTAAAAAAGGCGGGAATATGACAATGGAAGATTTGAATAAATACCA
>Ga0070748_1001271_pt1 | contig 11786 bp, 10 predicted proteins | sample VirMetDEL_Nov_12_FD_77015 | JGI IMG/M metagenome (GOLD analysis project Ga0070748, IMG submission 77015) | Aqueous microbial communities from the Delaware River and Bay under freshwater to marine salinity gradient to study organic matter... | ecosystem: Environmental > Aquatic > Marine > Coastal...
GTGAGGGTGTTGGAGAAGTAATTGGACGCTGACGGGATGTTGAGTTGGGTTGGCTCATAGATGGCAGAGCGGGCGTTGTTGCGCTCAAGCAGGCCAGCCAGATAGTTGGTGTCGTTTGTTTGGTACTTCGACATTGCAGGACCAATGTCCGTCACAAGGTTGTCGTAGATGGCCGAGTTGATGCTGACCGGAGCGCGGTAGTCGCCAGAAGAGGAGATATTGCGGCTGTAGATACCGCTTGGCGTCTGTGAAGCCATGCGGAAGGCGTCCATCTCGCTGGTGTATCCGGGCATAGAGCGCAGTTCTTCGAGGCCCGCGCCTTCGACACCCATGACCTCTTGGAGATAGGCTTGGCGGCGGCCCATATCTGCGTTGAAGTCACCCATCATCAGGTCTTGCTTGCCAGAGATGTAGTTCAGAGCGTCTTGGTAAGCGCGGTTCCGGGCGTCTTTGTACTCGGAGGCCATGCGGGAAGCCACGTCGCCGCGTCTGCTGTCGCCCGCTGTGGATGCGTCAATGCCTGAGCGGATGAGGTTGGCCTCGTTTTGTGAAGCAACCCTGTCTGCGGCACGGTCCACGTCTGACTGGTAGTCTGTGGTGCGACGCGTGATCTCGCGATCAAGTTCTGCGGGATCAAACTCAGGGGTCTCACGCATTGCGCCAAGGTCACGGGCTGCAAGGCGGATCGCGTCCTGCATGCCACCGAGTTGGTCGGAGTAGCGCTCACGGACAGCGAGGTCCATGTTCTTTTCGTTGCGAGCGATGTCGCGCTGCTGGCCGTACTGGTCCAGATACCACTCACGCTCTTGAGTGGACTGGGCGCGTTCCGTGTAGAAGCGCTGGAGGTCTTCGTCGCGCTCGCCTTGGGCAATGCGCTGGGCCTGCTGGAGTTGCGTCTTGGCGAACTCGCGCTCTTCGGCGGTGATGCTTTGGTTGCGGGTGAGTTGCTCAAGACGCAAAGCCCGCATACGGGCGGCTTCCCGGTCCGCTTCGACTTGGCGAGCGACGTCGTCGCTGTAAAGGTCCATCGAAGAGTTGCGGAATTGGTTGATGTTCTCAAGCTGGAAGGCCCGCTCCTGCTCATTGAGCAAGCGGTTGTTCTGTTCCCACTCCCGTTGGTATTCGTTCTCGCCGATCATCATGTCCCATGACAGACGGGCGTAGCGCTCCTGCTCCGCGATCTGACGGCGCTGGAGTTCAAGCTGCTCTCGCTGGAGAGCAGCCTGCTGCTTGGCCTGCTTCGAGGCTTTGGAGGCCCCGAAGAGACCACCAAGAACCTGTGCGCCAGCCAGTATTGTCGAGAAGGCCATAGGTGATGTCTCCGTTTATGCTCGGACCCTGATCACATTCTGCGCGAATGTGCCGGGGTTGTATGTGTTGCGGGACGTCTTTTCGTCTTCGGCTGCCCGCATCATGGCCATGATCTGCTGATCGTTGAGATAGCCCGCGCCCATGCCAGACATAGTTCCGGGCATCACATAGCGGACGTTTCCGGGGTTCATTCCGCCACCTGTTCCGCCACCTGTTCCGTACATAGAGGCGTTCTGCCGATCCTGCTCAAGACGAGACTGATGGCCAGAGAGGAGTTCAGAGAGTTTGGCGAGTTCGTCTTCGGCGTTGAAGACGTCGAAGTTGTTCACGTCGCCGCGAAGGGACGCCATCTGCTCGCGGATCGGGTCAAGGTCATCAACGCTGCGGTATGCGCCGTCTTGAACGGTGCCAAGGAGCGTCTCGGCCATGGAGTTGATCTCATTGCGGCGAGAGGAGCGTTGGTCGTAGCGACCCTCGATGGCCTGCATGTACTGATCAAGCTGGTCTTGGAGGTCCGGTGCGCGGCCCCCTCGGTATCCCGTGAGTTGGTCTTCCACTTCGCGCAAGCGGTTGCGACGGGTGTCGAGGCCAGTGATGTCGGAGAGTTCGATGGCGTCGATACCGGAGCCGAGTTCGGAGAGGCGGGTAGAGAAGCCGTTCATCTTCTGCTCGCGGCGGTCACGCAAGGCTTGCAGCGCTTGTTGCTGCCCACTGATGTCGTCACCACGGGCGAGTTCGTTCAGCTTTGTGTCCCAGAGATCAAACGATGTGGCGTCTTGGATGCCGCCTGTCATGATTGTGCGTGACAGGTTGTCGAGGCTTGTCCTGCGAGAAGCATCCATGGCGTTATAGTTGGCCAGGAACTGGTTGACCGCGCTGTCGGCGGACCCCGCCATGGCAAACTCGTCTGAGAAGTCGAAGTCCAACTCAGACTGGAAGCCATAGGCTTGGCCTTCCAAGTCTTGGAGTTGAGAGCGGAGCGCCTGTGCGCCAGCCTTGTCCCAAGGGTCCAGTTCTTGAAGCTGATTGCGAACCTGCTGGGCCTGCTGGATGATGTTCTGCTCGAAGCCTGAAATCTTCTGCTTCTCTGCGTTGTTGAGAGCGTAGACGTTCTCGATGGCAGGGTTCAGCGTGTCGTTGATCTGGCCATAGATGCTGTCAAAGCCGCCAAGTTGATCAAGGATCGGGTTGTCGTATCCGCCAAGCTGGTTCTGCATGTCGGCCAGCAGGGCTTTAAGCTGGTCTGCTTGTGCTGTGTCGGCAGCGCCGAGGCCGCTGGCGGATTGGAGGTAATTTTGCAGGGCGCTGTTTGCACTTCCGTAGAAGTCTTCATAGTCATCCTCAAGCGCATAGCGCTCGTCAGAGTTCATGAAGATGTCACGGAGTTCATCCACGCTCTTGCCACTGTTGCGCCAAAAGTCTGAACCCTCTCCGTCAGGGCGACGTCCAAGGGTTTCTTCGTAAAGCTCAGAGGCCGTGTCGCGCCACTGACTGTCGGACATCTGAAGGTTTGGGTTCATGCCGACGCGGGCAGCTTCGGTCACATTGTTGACGATGTTGTCCCACGTCGTGTTGCCTGAGGCCAGATTGTTGGCGAAGAACTCGAAGCCCTCCTGATCGACAGGCCGCTTCCACGTGTTCTGGTAAAGCTCTTCGAACTGATCGCGGTACTGGTTGATGTCTGGGGTTGCTGGAGCCTGCTGCTGCTGCTGCTGCGCTTGAGGGGTTCCCGTGCGCTCAAGGTTGAGACCTTGGAGTTGCCCCTGCTTCCACTGGTTGCGCTCTGCTGTACCCCAGTTCGACATCGCATCGTGACCAGCCATGGTCTGCTCAAGACGTGCGTCTTCGGCGACATACGTGTTGATGTCGTTCTGCGTCCAGTTGTCGTTGTTGATCTTGTCTTGATAGAAGTTCACCTCGCCTGCGCCAGCGGGGCGATTGAAAGAACTGATGAAGGCGTCGTCCAGATTAACGCGGAAGTCATTTGCTGGAGCCTGCCATGACGGCTGCGCTGGCTGGGCCGCTGGCTTGGCCGCGCCGGGGCCAATACCCTGACGTCCGAAGTCAGCAGTGATGTTCTGCTGCATCGTGTTCCAGTCAGCACCATTAGAAAGGTAGTTGGAGTAGAAAGCCAGACCATCTGCATCAACACCCCTGCCCGCTACGCTTTGGTAAAGCTCATCAAGTTGTGCCTTGAATGGGTTAGGAGGCGGGGCCGCAGGCTGGGGAGGGGCGACGTACTGGGGAGGGGCGATGTAGCTGCTAAAGCTGGAGGCCGCAGGCTTGGGCGCTGGCTTGGGCGCAGGCTTGGGCGCACTGGGACCAATGCCCTGACGTCCGAAGTCAGCGATGATGTTTTTCTGCATCGTGTTCCAGTCCGCACCATTGGCAAGGTGGTTGGAGTAGAAAGCCAAGCCCCCTGCGTCAACACCTCTGCCCGCTGTGCGTTGATACAGCGCTTCAAGTTGTGACTGGAATGGGTTTGCCTTGGAAGACTGCGATGTGAAGGACGAGAAGGCCATGGAGTGGGTTCCTTATGACGACAGGACTGAGCAGGCCAAGACGACCTCAAGGTTCGCGGATGCAGCGTTGCTGGTGACTGCAAATTGGATCATCGCCGATGAGGCCGAGGCGTCGATCTCGATGGGTGTCCCTAGCGTGACTTCGTTGGGGACAGATGATGCTGTGTAAATGGTGCCGTAGGTGACCCCGTTGACGCTGACTTGTACGTCGCATGTGCCAGAGGTGGTGCGGATAGCCATGCCTTGGATACGCAGCTTCTGTTTGTAGATACGCTTGATGTCGTAAGTCTGGTCAGCGGGGGTTGTGACTTCCAAGAAGAGTGACTGTGAAGACAGGACTTCTGGAAGCTGCGCCGTGGGCAGACGGGCGGTTCCGTCTAGGGTCGCAACGCCAGATGCCGCGCCTTTTTCCGTCTTGGGGATAACAGAGGAGAGGTCTACGGCGGCGAACTCAAGCGCTGTGCCTGTACCGTTTGCCCTGAGGACTTGGTTGGCATTGGCAGCAGTGAAGGTGGGCAGGGAACTTTCGGGAGATGTGCGAAGGAACTGGGTGCCGTCATAGTATTTGAGTTCGTTGGGCGACTTCGAGGTGTCATGCCAGAGGTCGCCCGTGGCGGGAGAGACGGGTGGAGTACCGGAGACGGTGAGTTTGGCAAACGAGGCAAGGTCTGTGGCGAGGTTGGCCACGGAGGCTTGGGAGATTGCGCCCGCCGCGATGCCAATCTTGTTGAGCAGAATGAGGCCAGTGGCGGTGTCCACGAAATCGGCTTCGGTCATGATGCCGGATAGCTTGGTGGAGGTGACGTCGTTGTTCTCGATGATGGAGATCAGGTTCCCTGCGGATACAGAACTGGTCAACGTGATCGTGTCACTGTCGAAGCTGGCGGTGTAATCATACGCGCCACCCTCACGCTGGAGGATGCCGTTCATATAGACGGTGAAGATGCTGTCTTGGGTGTGGACGTAAGGAAAAACCGCTTGAGCGTCTGCGGACACAATGTCTGTGCGCGAAAAGCCAGAGGCGATGGCATTGCGGATTTTGAGAAGTGTGACGACTTCCCCGCCTGCCATGGCAGCATTGAAGGTTACCGTGTCTGCGGCTTCGTCTTTCTCGTAGTCGGCGCTCGCACCTTCTGCTTGGAGGACGCCATCCACATAGACGAGGAGGTCATCTGTTTCGACGAAGGCGTAGCTGAACACAGTCTGGCTGGCCGTGGCGTCAATGTCCTCTCTGCCGTAGTAGATCGGCTGGTTCAGTGTCCCGATGTCGATGCCGGGTTCGCCGCGCAGGTCTGCCGCACTGGCGATGACCACCCATCCTGTGCTGTCGTCGGCATATTCGCCGATGCGGTACTCAAGATTGCCCGCAAGGGAGCGCTGGAACTCCACGGGGCCATCGAAGTTGCCGTCGGCGTCGAAGAGTTTGGCGATAAGTTCGCCAATGGTCTTGTTGCCGAGTTCTGCGGCGTTGAGATACCGGATCATGTTCTCAAACTCAGTTGAGATGTTGCCGGAAGAACCGTAGTTCTGTGGGAATTGTTGACGGATGCGAGCCATTAGGAGCCTACCCTTACTTTGACGGCAAAGCCGTTGATGCGAATGAGGCCCAAACTCTCGATAATGCGGAACCGATACTGCGCTGCGCGGTAACGGTGCTGCCAAAGGCGCTCGTATTGGGCGGAAAGTGGCACGTCTTCGAAGGAGTTGTCGTCCGGGTTGTCGTTAATTTCAAAGCGCATTGAGCCAAGGATGCGACCCTTGTCGTCTTGCGCGTCCATCTCGATGATGCCAGTGCCGGATGCTTGGAAAATGATGCTGTGTGTCTGCTTCTCGTCGGTGAGCGAGCCGTGCCAGAGGAAGGGTGTGACGATATAGGCTTCCGGGTAGATGCCGTCTTCGTCTGTGCTCTCGTCTGTGAGGCACGTGTAGACGCCAGCGGAGGTGCCAAAGGAGAGTTCGCCGCCAAGGAAGTCTGCGCAGCGGGCATTGAGAAAGGATGACGTGGAGAACTTGGGCATGCTGTCTTCGCCAAGTTCGGGGTTCATCGTGAGCGTGAGGCAGCGAGAGAGTGTGCCTCCGGGCTGGGGGAAAAAGATGTGATACTGTGCGCGATCTTGGTCGAAGACCGCAGAGATGGACTTGGGGTCTTCGACGCTATTGATCAGTTCGCGGTACAGCAGGTCTACCTTGTCGGAGAGGGTGTAGCTGGACACAAGGATACCATTCTGTTCCGAGCGCTTTACACTGTGGACGCCAGATCGTGAGCAGAACAGAAGGTCTGTCCCCGCTGATGCTACGGTGTTGTGGGATACGCAGCCCACTCTGATGTTCGCAGCTTCGTCGATCTGCCATTGGTCAATGTCCGGGTCAATTCTGTAAATGAGGGCGCGGTCTTCTGTGAAGATCACGAGACGGTTCTGTTCAAAGCTGGCGATGGCCGTGATGCGGTCAGCGGTCCCGATCAGGTTGCCCACGTCGATGATGCCTGCGCGGAGGACGCTCTCGCTATCGTCAGGCTCGTCGTCTGGGAAGATGTCCGCGTTGTCTACGCGGGAGAAGTGGACCTCTGTTTCTTGGCCAGCGATGCCTGCGACGGCCAGACGGCGGGCGATGGACGTGATGTAGCTGGGTCTGGCGATGGACATGGCAGGCGAGGCGATCTCCGAATAGCCAGCGCCGTCGTAGCTTCTGATCTTCACACCGCGACAGGCGAAGTACACACGACGGGCGAAGACCGTGGACGTGACGATGCTGTTCAGCGGGTACACAGAGGCCAGTGAGTGGCCGCGACTGGAGGTGAGGGACTGGCCTGCGCCGTCCTGTTCGGTGAAGACGGTTTCTCCGGGCGAAAAGAACCGGACATGGGAGACAGGTAAGTTGGAGCCTGCTTCAAATTTGACGCCGGGATCGCGCACGATCTGCCCGCGCCAGTCACAGGTGGCGTTGAGCAGGGTGGAGAGGTGCTGGTTGTTGCCCGTCTCTAGGGACGTGATGTCCCGTGAACTGTCGAGACCCATGAAGTTCTCATAGGCCCAAGACTTGGTTCTGGGAGCAGGGTCTGTCTTGAAGCCTGCCATTTATGACGTCCTGCCGTTGGTCTTGTTGGTGGTCACGCCGAGGGAGTTGCGCGGGCTGGTGCCGTCATCGACGATGCGCATCTGGATCGGTGTGTTTCCGTTGAGGCGGTTCCACAACGTGGTGTTCATGCGCCGATAGTACATCGGCACAAGGGACTGGGCGCGAGGGCTTTCCTGCTGGGCCGCAAAGTAGGCCAGCATGCCGGAAACCATGACGATGTCAGGGATAGGACGCACGTCTTGGAGGGACGTGAAGTAGTCGATGTCTGACCCGTCATGGTAGGCGTGGGCGCGGACGTCCTCGACGACCTCGTTGGCAAATTCGATGAACATCAAGGCAAGGTCACCGTCGATGGTGCCGGGGTTCATCTCTCCGTAACGACGGGCCACTTGGAAAATGAGCGTTTCCAGCGTCGAGCCTGTGTCTAGGAGGTGCGGGTTGGTCTCACTCTTGGCCATGTGGTGTCCTTACTTGGCGTCTTTTTGGATGGCCTTTGCCACGACGCGGCTGGAGCGGAAGAAGTGGTTCTGTTCAAAGCGCTCGACTTGGTCTTCCGGCACTTCCCATTCCAGACGGCCATTGGAGAAGTTGCGGATCGGGCGGATACCGCAGACGTCGAAGCCGTAAGGCTCCTTGTCGCGGCTTTCGTACCAGACGACCTTGGGAGCAGGGGGTGCTTTGGGTTCGGCCTTGAACTGTGTCTTGGCAGAGCCTGTGGGTTCCGGTGTGTCGGTGGTGGTTTTGGATGCAGCCTTGGCCATCGCGTTTCTCCGTGGTTGAATAAAAAAGGGGCGCTGTGAAGCGCCCCTGTAGTTTGACCATTTGCAAGGACATGGTCGTCCTCAGGCAGAGGATTAGGATGCAGTCCGTGTGGACCAACCTTTGATGTAGGTGTGGACTTTGTCCTGCGTGAGTTCCAGACCACACTCGGTCAGGTACTCGTGCTTGACGCTGTCTTCACCATTGTTCTGGCGGTTCTCAAGAAGCTGCGTGTCGCGGCCTTCCAGATAACGGTAGTTCAGGTATGGGAAATCAACGATCACCATGGCCTGCTTCATGCCCGGAACCTGACGGAACTGGGGGTGAAGATGAACCATCAGGTCGCCAGCAAAGGTTTTGTAGCGCGTCAGGTTTACACCGTATGCGCCGTCCATCTTGTCTGGTGCCCAGCGGTCTTTACCGATCTGCTGGAGTTGGTTTGCCACTGTCTCGCCGACGAAGGCGATCTTCTGGCTGGAGCCGTACTTGAAGACGGAAGAGATGAGCAGGTCATCAAAACCTTCTTCGGTCATCTCGCCTGCTGCTGTGCCGCCGTATGTGGCGTAGTCTGTCTGGACGTCCACGACGTTGGTCAGGGAGTTGATCAGGCCGCCAGTGAAGCGGGTCGGCTGGTTGGTGGAACCGTCAGCCTCGTGCTTCATGCCAAAGAACATCGCACGTTCCATGTCGCTCATGTGGAGTTTGAGCGCCTTGGTCTTGCTTTCCTCTTCCTTGTTGCCAGTCCGCAGGTGGGTGGAGTTCAGAGTGTTGGTGACACTGAACGCTGTGCGGAAAATCTGGCAGTAGTTGGAGGCTACTGTGGCGTCGAAGGAGATGGCGGTTGGAGTTGAGCCACCTTCCTTTGCGGCGAAGCCTGCGATGAACAGGTCATCGTTGTCCGTGATCGAGTAGGCCGTGCCACCGATGTTACGTGTGACAGTCAATGTGGTCGCCGACGTGTCGGCTGTGACGTGCATGACTTCGCCTGTGTTGGCGTTCACGATGATGGAACCTGCAATGGCGAACTTGTTGTCATCGGAAGCGTCGATGACCAGTGTGGTGACGGCGGTGTTGTAACCAGCGCCGAAGTTGATCTTCATGACGCGGTCAGGAAGTTCATCGCGGAAGTTCTTGTACTCTGGATCGTCTGTGCTTTCAGACGAACCCATCGCAAGCATTGCGTTGAGGGGCGCGTTACCGTTTGGCTCAAGGAGCGTGAACAGTTCGCGGTAGTTCTTGGGGCGGAAGTCGGTGTTAAACTCACCTGATCCGCGCATACCTTGGATTGCTGCGGGCATAATCGTTCTCCGAATGGGAGTTGAAGGGAGGGTGTGATTGGAGCGCGGAAATCCTTCACGCTACCGAATGGTGAGACCGACTGGGCCGTGGCGCAATCTTGGTGTCTTGCAGGGGAGAATAGGGTGGGAGAAAAAGGTTTTCGTCCCTAAAGGTTTTGACCCTTCATGAAGTCTGTAATCTGCCATCCTCCATAGCCAGATGTTGCGCCGTTGAAGATGCAGGTCATGAGGCCTTGCGTTCCCGTGAGGGTCCAAGAGCCAGTGGTTGGGTTGACCCAGAGGATGACCATGAAGGTGTTGCCGTTGGCGTCTGTGATGACCTTCTGTTCCTTGATGGTCTCGCCGTAGCGGCCAATGGCGTCGAGGACTTGGAGGGACAGGGCGCACTTGACGGGTGTCTGTGCGACGGCTGGTCTGACGATGAGGGTGGAGATGATCAGGGTGATGCCCAAGAGCGTGAAGGTGATCCAGCGGTGCCGCATGTGTCGTCTCCTGTGTTGGGGGGTGATCGGCCAGTGGGAGGAGTTGCCGATCACCCGACATGCGCTACCGAGGGGACGAAAGCGCATGTGTTGGTTACATGCCCTTCTTGTCCATGGCGGACTGGGCAAATGCTTCGAAGGCTGCGTCACCGCCGCCCGCACCACCCGGAGCGCCGGAAGCCGGGGTCGCGCCCATGGAGCCAGTGTAGGCTTGGCGACGTTGCGCGATCTGGCGCATGCGTTCCATCTCTGGGGAGTTCATGTTGTTCTTGAAGTCCTGCATGACCTTGATGGTCAGGCCCGGATCGACGAAGTCTTCGAGGGTGTAGCCACGCTCTGCGGCGAAAACCATGAAGTCGTTGGCCGCTTCGTCGGGGAGTTGGAGGTGCTGCTGAACGCGGTCGATGTTGTTGGAGATCGTCTGCTGGATGGCACCGACTTCCTTGGACTGGGCTTGGGACTGGCCGTCGCGGGCCGCGTCTGCCACGCCCTGTGACTGGGCCAAGACGCTTTGGAGCATCTTCTGCATCTGGACCATGGCGGCCTGCATCTGCTTCATCGTCTTGGGAGCTTCTTGGTTTGCGACCATCATCTCTTTGTAGCCGGGAGGCAGAGATGCGGCGTTGTCGTCTTCCCACTTTTTGAGTTGGGCCTCGTAGTCCTCTGGGGTCTTGGGGCCAGCGGAGGTGGTGTTGTCGCCAGAGACGTCGCCCTTGGTGTTGCCCATCTCCGGGTTCTTGGTCTGGGCCTTCATGATGCTGTCCATGTGGGCAGCGATCTGGGCAGGGGTGGCGTTGGGGTTGGCTTGGCGGATGTTCTCGACAAGGTCCATGATCGGTTTGTACTGCGCCTGCTTGTAGTTGAGGTTCGAGTACCGCTCAAAGGTGGACTTGACTTGCTGGGGTGTGAGTTTGCGTGTGTCGCCCTCGCCGAAATCCACCTCGAAGACGAGAGGGGAGGCGTTGATCTTGTCGCCTTCTGTTTCGGGAGAGCCAGTGGTGTTGGCTTTGTCTTGGTTGCTGTCGCCCTTGGGTGCAGGGGCAGCTTGGAGAGCAGGGGCTTGGCCTTGGGGCGCTTGGGGCGGGACGCCCATCTTGCGGGAGGCCATGGCGTCGATGGACGCGGCTGCTTGGTTTGGGTCTTGGGGTTTCATATCTGATCCTCTCCCGGCCTTAGCGGGGCAATGTTGCGATAGAGGTCAGGATATGGAGGGGTGTCTTACTTTTCGTCCCTTGGGTGTTTGTGGGTGTCGAGTATGTCATCGTTCTCCATCTTGGCGATGAGGAGTTGGGGCGTCTGGAGGAGTTGTTTGGCAGCCCAGATGGAGCCACGACGAAAGTTAATCTCGTCGTGGGACATGGATGGATCGTTGGCGATGGCCATGGCGGCTGCGACGATCTCGTCGTTCATGGCCGCGTGGAGAACCTGCCAGCCGTTGGAGTTGATCAGCTTGGTGAGGGCGTCGATCTTTGGCTTGTTTGTCATGTTATTACCTTGGTGTGTGTTTTTTCGGCAGAAGCTGGAACGCCAAGGGGTAGGTGCGGTGCGTGATAACGAGGTCGTTGCAGTTGTATGTGATTTGCAGTTCCGCAGTCACCCGCCCCGGCAATAACCCTTTGGGGATTTCCAGTTCCAGTTCGGTGCGTGTCATTTCTTCGCCGTACTGCCGACCACGGCTCTCAAATTTGCCAGCGAGCGAGCGGCCAAGTTCGTCAGTGAAGATTGGCGTTGTGTCCAAGTAGGTGCAGGACAGGCCAACAGGGTTGCGCTTTGCCACAAGTATGTAAGTGGCCTTGCCGCCCTCTTCGACTGGTGAACGGATGAAAGACAGCCCCGGAGGCTGGTACAGAATAGAACTGTTGTCTTGTGAAGCCCTCAACTCTTCTCGCAAGAAGCTGATGATTTCCGGCCCCTTCATCTGCCAGACGCCAAGCATGAACGCGGTGAAAACAAACGGCACAGGTAGGGCGATGACGGCAACAATTTTCCAGTGCGTGGAAATCCACTCAAGCAATGAGTAGCTTGTAGCAGCCTCAACCTCCGCGACCCTGTCCTCAATGTGACCCAGTCGATCGTCGGTCTTTTCCCGCGCCTCGGCTGCGACGTCAGCCTTGTCCGCAAGGTCCAATATCTGACGGGATATTAGGTCTAGCTGCGTCTCTATGTGGGTCATGTCTTCACGGCCTTCTTTTTCTAGGGACTGAAGCTCGCTCCAGTGTCTTCTTTGCTTCTCTCACTTCACGTTCCCATGCCCACTGGCAGTGTCGTGGGTTGCGTTGGAAGAAGAAGATAGCGTTGACAAAGGCTTCACCACGGGGCCAGTTCTCTATGTAGCA
>Ga0070748_1001273_pt1 | contig 11764 bp, 14 predicted proteins | sample VirMetDEL_Nov_12_FD_77015 | JGI IMG/M metagenome (GOLD analysis project Ga0070748, IMG submission 77015) | Aqueous microbial communities from the Delaware River and Bay under freshwater to marine salinity gradient to study organic matter... | ecosystem: Environmental > Aquatic > Marine > Coastal...
TAAAGCGGCGGCGGAACGTCATTGAAAGGCCGTATTCCGTGGCCGTATCCGTAGACGAGAGGATGACTTGGAATGGAATATCCGCACCCTCCGGGTTGTTCACCGGACCAGGACGGAAGCACGCCGAAGCGACAACCGTTTTCGTGCCCAGACCCGTGGTCGTGCCACTCAAAATACCCGTGGCCGAACCCATCGAAGCAAAGGTAATCAGGGCAGTCGTACCTGCTGACGTGGAAATCGTCATACGGTCAGTGGTTGCCGCCGATCCTTGGCTCATGATGTAGAGGTTGGCATTGACCGCGACCGCATCATACGGGAGAAAGCCCGTATATGTCTGGTTGCCGCCGCCCGTAAACAGGCGCTGGCGTCCAAGGATGGCCCCTGCGCGGGTTGATTGCGCGGAGGTCAGGCCGGTAATGCCGGATTCAAGATTATCTGCAAATAAAGTCATTTAAATCTCCTTTAAATTACAGATTAAGCACCCGATGAGCCGTAATAACCGAGGTAGTTGACTGCGCCAGTACCGAACAGGCGAACTGCCGAGAACTTGAGGTTCTTCGTGTCAAATTCGTTGTCGCGATCCAGCATAACCGGGTCAACATCGGTGAACACAAGGCCGTCTTTCTCGTCCGTCTTCACAAACCATGCATCCGTATCCGTGAGGTACGGGGAGATGATGAGTTCAAGCGGCATACGGGCAGAAGCAACCGGGTTGATCGTATTGTTGGCCGAACCCACTTCGTACTCAGTGCCCAGAATCTTGCGGGCCAAGTGCTGCGATTCCACCGGAACAATCAACTTCTTCGGCGTCACCACAATCGGGAGGTTCTGGTCATCAACGAAGTTGCCAACGTCGATGTACATCTGCTCCAGAGCGGTTTGCGAAAGGTCTGCTTGCGTAGACGGGGTGTTGCGCTGGGTTGTTGCGTTATCGGCTACGAGTTTGTGGGCCGAGTTGAACAACGACAGGCCGTCAGCCGTCAGGGTCGGGTTGGTCGCCGTCGAGAAGCCGTTGTTCAGAAGGTTGTGAACAACCGTTTCTTCCGTTTTGCGAACCGAGGCCGCGAGTTTCTGCGGGATCGACTGGAACAGACGGTACTGGTCGTAACGCATCATCTCGTAGGTGATCGTCGAGCCGATAGCATACGAAAGGTTGATGATTTCGCGCGGGAAGCCTTGGTACATATCGCGGTACGGGATAGAAGCGCCCTGATCCTTGATACCAGCCAAGCCAAAGTTGGTAACGCCTTGGAACTTCTCGAACTGTTTATCCGAGTCGTGCGAATCAACGAGCTTATCCCAGATGGTCGGCCAATCTTTATACTCATTGCCGAACCAAGCCATAATACCGGGCCAGAGGTCTTCGCTAAATGCGCCTGTGTTCATAACCATAGTAGTTCCCCCTTATGCCGTGGCGGCGTGAAGCTTGTGGCGGTTCCACTTGACTTCAACACCGTTGTTAACGGCACGCGTACCATTCAGACTATCCAACTGGTCGAACGGGCCGATGTTAATGACTTTGAAAAGATTGTTGATCGACGCCGAGGTTTGGGTCGTGACCGAGTGACCTGAAAGGCCGGTCGTTGCGTTGGCCGCAGAAACAGCCAGCATCACGTTTTGGCCGATGGTGTCAACGTTACCCGCTGAAGTATCGCATCGCACGTAATAGGTCTGGTTCGGGTCAAAGCATACATCAGCGCGGCCCGGTTGACCTGAGACGAGAATTTTATTCGTCTGGAAGGTCAGCGGTCGGCCTGCCGTGGTGTAAACCGCAAGGACGACGCCGTAACCCGGATGGGTCGGGTCCATGCCAGCGGATGCCGGAACAATAACACCGTTGACAAGGGCAACTGCGTCACCTTTGGCAAGCGTTTGGTTTGCGCCGTCCGTGTTGGCTTGGCACGGATATTGACGTACCCAATCTGCAACAGGCTGGCGAGAGGGTGTGAACCCGCAAAGATTAGCCATTTGATCTCCTTAAGCCTTCCGGCTTGTGATTGTTATATCCCCGTGCATTTCTGCACCTTGTTCGCCCAACTCTTTTTTGGTACTTGCCTTCAGGCCAGCGACGAGCCTTGCAGACTTTTGATTCATGTATTCATCGCGACTTTGCGCCAGTTCCTCAGGCATATACATGAGAACGGCATCGCGTTTTTCGTGCGTCGAGGTCAGGTCTTCCCCTTCTTCGAGGCGCGGTTTTGAAGATTTGGCATCGTCGGATTTTTTATCGACGTATGACCAGCCTTCGGCTTGCTTCTTAGCTAAATTGTCGGGGTCTTTGTGTACCCAGCGATAGCGTTTGTCCGGGTCCTTATCGAGAACGTCGGTTACTGCTGCTGGTTTCCAAGACGCGGAACCTTTCTTAAGGTTTGCGCCTGCTCCGGGCGTGGGCCCTCTTTTAACGTCGTCCATTATTTGCTGCCTTTCGTTGATTCAATCTGTCTACGGTAAGCTTCAATATGCTCAGCGTCAGATTTACCGGGGCCTGCAAACTTTGTACGAACAGCGATCTCTTGCTGTTTTGGCGTTACAGTAACTCTGGCTGATTTTCTTGGCATTGTCAAATTGCCCCCCATGACAGTTTGTGACGTGGTGCGCTTGACGCCCATTTTTTGATCCACGAAAGAGGTGATCTGTTGAACAGTTGCTCCCGGGTTCTTGGTAACAAACTGATCGGCCAATAGCGCAGCTTTTACGTAGTCTGGATCAGGGAATCGCGGGTCTGGGTTGACTGACCACGGCCTAATCAACTCGCCGCGCTCATCAGTTTCATCGGACCACGCCTGAATGTATTGAGCATCTTGCGGGGTGAGTTCACCTGCCTGCTGCGCTTCCTGCGCAAGCTGACGCGCGTTTTGCGCTGGCTGGTTCTGGCGGACTTCTTCTTTTTGCGGTTGCTTTGCATAGTGCGCGATCAGGTCGGTCTGGGCCTTGGTGAAGGCTTTAATATCGCCTGATTCAAATGCTGCCTGAACCTTTGCTTCCAGTTCAGATACTTTCTCGGCGGCTTTTTCTGACTGAATGTGACCAACCACCTGACCAACATTCTGGCGAAGCTCGTCAATCAATGCTGATTGCTGGGCAGCGATATCGCGATATTGCCGGACAGACGTTTCATTTGTTTTGGTCTGGCGGTAGAGATAATTAATCCGGTCCTGAATTTCCTTCGCTTTATCCTCAGGAACACCGGAAAGGTCTACCGGGTCGTAACCATTTGGTTTCGCTTCCTGCGGTGAATTGTCTTGTACCTGCCCTGTTACTGCTTCCTGAATTTCTGTCTCTGCGCTCATGCTGCCTCCTTGATAACGGCTAAAATATCTGCGTCCTGACAAATGAATAACGTCCCGTCATCGGCGGAGCCGTCTGGTTTGTAAGTCGCATCAAGCCACGCGCCGGAATGTTTTCCGAACGCGACCTTATCGCCTACATGCATTGTCTGGACGTAACCTTGATTTGGAACCTCAACCCAACCGGCAGTTTCGCCGAGGGCAATGATCGTTCCAATGTTCGCGGAATGACGCTTTGCGTCTGGTAAGATAATTCCGCCTTTTGTTTCTTGTTTAATCTCACGCTTAATCAGTACGCGACCGAACTTAGGCATATACTCCATTGTTTCTCCGTTTGCTTAATGCTTCTAGGAGACTTCTTGCGTCTCCGTACCCGCCCAATCCCATCTGGGAAAGGAACGAATTCTCAATCGGGGAAATGTCGCTCAGATCGCTATCAACGTTCCCCGAATCGTCGATGAGTTTTCTATTGATCTGATTGCGGAAAAATTCTTCTTCTTGCGGGCCTACGCCACCGCCGTAGACGGCTTGTGTGGCAAGGTTGGATGTCTGTTGTTCTGGGGCGAGGGAGCCGAATGCGGAAAGCGATGAAGGCATTTCCATCTGTGCGTCACGCGATGGAGAGAACGGGGCCGGGCCGGAGGGGGTATTGGTTTCTTGTTCTTGAGGGAAGGCTGAGTCACCAACCGACTGGGCAATGGAATTACCGGCAAATTTTCCAAACGCCCCACCGATTAAAGAGGAGCCGGTGGCAGGACCGACCACGTTAGACGCGACACGTCCGATAGTGGAGTTGGCGAGAGAGTTTGTAAAAGCGTTTGAAGCTCCGGCCTTTGCCAAGGTTCCGGTAATTGTTGGGGTAATCGCGTTACTGATCGCGTTTCCGGCAAAACCAGTCGCGCCACCAAGAAGGGCACCCTTTAAACCACCGCCGCTTACTGCGCCGCCCAACGCACCGCCGATAACGCCGCCAATTCCGGGCGCAACAATGTTTCCAATAATTGGGGCAGCGATGCCTGCGACCTTTTTAAGTCCTTTGCTCATGGAGAAATTCTAGCACCACGAAATGTCATATTCTCAGGGGGTGTCTGGTAGTTACGTTAAATCATCTTCATGGATGTATAACGTGCCGATGGGTTTAAGCTCTGAAAAAAGCCCGTTCCATCCGCGCCTGCCAAGAACGCAAACATGCCTTACGCCCTCTTCGCGCATGGTCTGTTTAAAAAACGCCACAAGCTGTTTTTTCCAAGCGATGATTTTCTCTCCGCCCAGTAAGACTATGTGAATTGCGTCCGGGTATTTTTGCAGGTACATCGCGCCCACTACGCGGTCTGTTTCCATGCTGAACAGCGTTCCGCCGCCAGCTTCGGCTTCATGAAGGACGTCTTGAAGGGTGTAATCAGAATCGCCCTTAATGATGGCGTTATTCAGGTGAACAAGGGCTTCCCGAGGAATGTCTTCAGGGCTTCTCTTTACCACTGAGAGCGTCAAACCACTCAAAGAACTCCGCCCGCGCTGCCGTCCGGTACGCCTCCTCCAGATTGCTGGGGAAGCGGGATTGAGGGGGAACCGGGCATCTCTTGCGCAACTCCTCCAGCATCCATACCGTCACCGGATCGCGCAGCCAGAGGTGGAGTTGGGAGCCCGTTGGGCGGGGATGGCGGGATGATTCCTTTGAGTTGGCCATAAAGATAAGATTGGTGCTTTTGCTGGTGTTTTAAAAGAGCTTCTTGTTGCTCAGGGTCCAACTCTACACCCGTAGCGGCGATTTCCCCAAAGAATTCCTCCATCTTGGCAAGGTGGTCCAAATGGTTCTGGGTCGGGAATACGTCAAATAACGGGCGCGCCTCTTTGGGTTGGAGGAAAAACATGTTTTCAACGTACTGGTCGTCAAAATTTTCAATCTGCGGGGCCGGGGGGACAAGGGAATCCACGTCTTCCACGTCCATCGCCTCTAAAACACGTCGGTTAGCCGCGTCAATAACCTCCGGTCTGGCCTGATTGACGGGGTTTTGAAGAACCAGTTGCCATTCTGCCTGCGCACGCTGGACTTTTTGCATCTGCGTGGCGTATTTCGGGTCGAAAACCGGCTGGATGAGCATGTCATCCACGTAATCCGCCCGTGTAATCGCTTCAGGCTCCCCGTTAACGACATAATAATCCACCAGCGGGAGGTATTTCTGGTTAATACGGTAAATCTTCTGAAGCTCTTCCGAGAAAGAGTTGGCAAGGCGCATCTGAACCGAGGAAAACTGCTCCAAGGCTTGTTCGATTTGGGCCAAAACCGTGGTCGGCTGGGCGGTCTGCGCTTCGATTGATCCTGTTGTCGCTTCCGTGACGGCTCCAAGACGCTGGGCCCGCTGGTCGATGGCTTCCATAAGCTGCATCAGCGCGGCGTTCGGCCCCGGAAACTTCATCATCATGATGGAGTTGGTCAGGTCACCCACCGAGGCAGGGATTTTTCGCAGGCGGCCCAATACAGCGCGGATGTCGTCGCCTTCCAGACCTAATTGTTCGGAGACGAACCCTGACATATTACCGTCATTGGCAAGGGTCGCGGCATCCATCGATTGGCGGAGCATAATATTGGCGGCGGAGTTCAGGTCACCGATTTTATGACCTAAGCCCAAGCCATAGAACCCGTCAGGATTCTCGGCGTACTTGTAATGGGTGAAGTACTGGATTTGCTCGTAGTCTTTTAACGGGTTGCCCTCCTGGTCGGCTTCATAACCAATGGTCAGGCGCAGAAGTTTTTGAGACGCGGCGCATAACGTGGCGATATACGGGCGGTAATCGCCGGTTCCCTCCAGATCAAAATAGGCGTGCTGCTCCAGTAAAACAGCTTGGGCGTCCCGGCGAAGCGGCGTGTTGTCAGAGGGAGTGATTCCCTGCACGTCATTGACACGAAGGTTATACTCCTCGTCGATATTGGTGGTTCCGGGCTTGGCAGGCTGGATAAAGAATTTGTCCCGAACCAGATTTTCCGTAGTGCCGACGGTGGAGTAAATAATATGCGTCTTGCGGCGCAGGTCTTCGACACGAACCGGCCCGACATGATAATTAACCACCAAATCTGTGGGGCGGACGTTATCGACCTGAAATCTCTTTTTACTTTGCGAGAAATACGTCTTGGTGAAGAAAGACCCGTGAACCGCCACCCCTAAAAACAAGGCGTCTTTGTCCTGTCTGAAGCCCCGGTCCTGATACCCCAGTTGGTAGGACATGTGTCTGCCTATCCGCTCCGCCCGTTCTTCAAGCTTTTTACGGTCGTCAACGTTCTTTCGCATCGGAATGGCGGAAATGAACGTATCATTGGGGAAGAAAATCTTGTAGGTGCGCGACTGGAACTGGTCGCAGCTTTCCGTAAGAATAGGAATACTTTCGGTTGCACCCCATGACCGTTCCGGGTCTTGCGTTTCCGAGGCGTCCTTTTGCATGTATAGGGATAACCAGAAGGCGTGGTCTGCCATCCAGTCGGTTCTGGATTTTTGATCCTCGTCGAACCCTTCCCAGACTTCCTTTTCAAGACGGGAAATTGTCTCCTCGTCCAGTCCTTCCAAAAGGTTGTACCCTTCGGCAGCGTTTTGGATGCGTCCGGCCAGTTCAGCCTGGCTAAGACCAACGACAACCTGTTCTTCGAAGTCGTTCTGAGGGGGGGTTAACGCAATTTCCTGCGCAGCTTCGTTAAGAAGTTGGTCCTTTTTGAACTGATCCAAAGCATTTCCTCATAGGTTTGCGGCTTAAGTTTAGCCTTTAATTTGCCGCTTCGCAAATCGCCCAGATACTTGTGCTTGAGGATAAATGGCACCATTCCGTCCCCTACAGCCTCGAATTTAAAGCCGGGGTCGTTAATCAACTGGTTGAACTCCTCGAACTGGGCGATCAACTGTGGTTCGGAGTAAAAGTGCTTCTTTGCCGCAGATAATGGGTGGTTCCAGCCAATGGACATCTCTAGATATTTTGGCTGGCCCATCGTGTCCCGTTCGTCAAGATTCGGTTTATCAGGGAAACAAAGGTCATATCCGTACAGCTTCATCCTGCTAAAGCCCATGTGCTTGAGAACGAACAGGCCTCTGGTGGCTGTCGCTGATCCGCCGGAGATAACCGCATCGGGCTGTTTGTTGGTTAATTCGTGTTCTCCTGCCCCCACTGAAGCGTGATACCCCCATACCGTACACCCGTTGGCTAAAAGCTTCATGGTTACCTTAGGGTTCACTTGGGAGGCAACAAACCAGATCGTGTCCTTGTCTGGCTCTGAAACAAAATCCTCCACATGCGGGCGCGGGTCGAGAAGAATCGTGGCCCACGGCTTAATCCCGACCGATTTCAAGCGGTCGAGGGCATGCTTGACCGCGACGATCTTTTTGCCAGCCTGATAATCCGGGAGAACATCCTCCGGCACCATTTGCGGGCCAGCGGATACGAAGACGATTTGCTCGTCTGTGGGGGAGCAGGGACGAATCCAGTTCTTGATTAGCTTTTGGTTCTCCTCGATATGGGCGCGGATTTCCTCGTCTGGGATAGCATTCTTGGTCTGGATAACAATATTTGATCCGTTTGAGGGCTTGACGTGTCTTTCGGTCATTTTTGTTTTTGCTACAGGTCCTTTGTGGTGGGTGGACCATTTACCCATCGGAGAATGGGGCCAGATGTCCATGCCCGGTTTGCCTTCGGTGAGGTTAGTCCACTCTTTGTGCCCTAGCTGCTCTCTCACACGATCCCAAATCCATGAATCATGCCATTCTTTCTCGTTAAAAATCTGGTCGGTCTCGTACTCATCTACCATCCGGCTTATTACCTCATCACCGCCGTTTTCCAGATCAAAGGCTAACCATCCACACTCGCTATGCGGCCAGTCCTTGCGGCCCAGATAGGCAACGGCGTCCCCTTCTTTTGGTAGGCACTCCCTGATTTCATTCATCGTAACGGTGCGGTTCGTAACTACATCGGCATCCATCCACACAAGGTAACGCGCGCAGGGCTCGTTATTGGCCTTGGCGGCTTGTAGGGCCTTATAAGCGCGGTTAATCGCGAAGACTTTATGGCAAAACCTTACGGCTTGCTTACGATAATTCGTGGGGTCGTCCTTGTCTTTGTTCCGAGCAACAAAATCTGCGTGATCCCTTTCCCAGCCTATGGCGATGGCGTCTTGGGCGCGGATCATCTTCTCAATCTGGGTGTGCAAAAGATCGTCGTCTAATGCAATCAAAAGGGGAATTTCCTGCGGCCAGTGACGGACAAAGGATTCAATCATCGCCTTTCCGTAAACTTCGAACATGTTGTTAGGGAAGGTTGTAATAACTGCAATGCTCATTGAATCTCCATAATTGCGTATCCGAAGGTGGGGGAGTTAATCACACGGGTAACCTTGCAATCTCTGGTCAGTGCGTATTCCTCGAAAGCCCTGCGCACGTCCGGTAGCTGAATGTCGTGGAACAAAAGGTATTTCGTAGCCATTGGTCCATAGAGAAGGGCGTCATTCCTGACGTTATTATAACTATGACCAGCATCAATCAGCACAACATCATAACGACCGTTTGCGGCGCACGCCGTGACCGGATCGTTACTATCCCCCAACACCTCGTTTATGACGTGACCTTGGCTGCGTAGTTCGGCCAGAATCTTGTCCCTATGAGGAGTCGTGTGCTTTTCCCCGAAGTCTACGTAGGTAATTTGGGAATTTGGCAAAAGCGCGTGCGATAATACGTAAAGCGAATTACCCTCCGCCGTCCCGACTTCGAGATACGACGAACACCCTTCAATCAGGTGGTAAATACACTCCAGTTCCTCGCGGTTCTGCACTGTAACTACACCGGGTCGCTCTTGGGTGATGTGTCTCCACAGGTCGTTAAAGTCTTTCATATCGCCTCATTGTATCTAGCGAAGCTGCCGTGATACTCCAAGGCCGCAAAGTTGTAGGCTAGGGCTGCGTCACACTCTTCTCGAAAGTATCCAAGGTTTACACTCCCATCGCCGCTTTTGATGTGTGCGCGCCATTTTTTTGCCAGTTTATTGAAGTAAACGCCCTTGAAGCGGCTAGATGTTTTACCGAATTGCTTTCTTCTATTGCGCCCATTTTCTTGATTTACGCATTTCCTCAGATTAGAGCGCCTGTTGTCCAGAGTATTTCCGTTAATATGGTCAACCTTATCATGAGTTTCACAAAGCAATCGGTGCATATAAATTTGCTTTGTTTTCTGCTTTCCGTTGAAAGTGCCGATATTTTGAGATCGCACAGCATACCCCGAGGAATTGCAGCACCATTTCCACTGGCTTAAATATCCATAATCACAATCATCGACTATAGCGCACAGTCCTTTTGTTAGCGGGATTTTCTTCATTGGGCCCTCTCTATATCTGATTCTAGGCAGATGCCGCGTTGGGTTTCTAAAACCAATGTCGCTGAATGATCCGCATGGTATTGGTGCCACACGTTTACGGGGACATGAACCACGATTCCGCACATGACATCACTCGCCGGAGATTTATGGTGTTCGACATCCATGGAACCGCCGCCAAAAACAAACCGCCAAACCTCTGACCTAAGCGCGTGCCTTTGCAAACTGCACTTGCCGCCCTTTTTGAAATACAGCAGCTTCAGCTTGTAGCGCGGTCCCTTTGAGAACAGGGGCCATCGCCAGAGTACCAGCCAGAAGCCCCATGGGCGGAATTTAAACATCAGGTCACATCCTCATGCACTAGTGGCGTGCTGATGGGTTTACGGACAGCGGCGACGATTTCCGAAGACGAGGCGATCTTTTCCCCACCAATTCCAAACGTGCAGATGATTCCAAGCGCCTTGCATACGTCCTGCTCTGGGGTGTTGATGGCCGTCCGGTCGCCGCCCTTGGCGAATAAGACAGAGCCCCCTGTGGCTTTGGCTACGCGGGAAAGGGTTGGGTAATACTCCCTCAATCCGTCACAAACCGTGTTGTCATGGTCATCTACTTCATAAACACCCTTGACTGATCTCATTTCCCTTAACACGGCGGCGCGGGTATCCCAATCCAGAAGGTTGTACCCTTTCTTGCGTTTGAGCCATTCGTCCGAGTTGAGGAGAACGTACACGTCACCCAGCTTGGCGGCGGCTTTCAGGTAATCTAAATGGCCCTGATGGACGGGGTCAAAACCGCCCGATACGAATACGATGTTCATAGTTTCTCTCTCCATGTCTTAGGGCACAGCGGTGAATCAATCTCTAAAGGGAATGCGTAATCAAAAGGCTTGGGTGTCATGGCCCCGCTCATTTCCCGGATACATTCCATGATGTCCTGCTGTGGTTCGTATCCTAACAATCGTCTGGCTTTGTCAGATGAGCAATACGCCTCTTTAACAGTGTCCGTAACCGGGCGTGGCGGAAGGTAAACTCGTTCGGCTTTGATCCCTGTAACTTCCTCGCAAATCTCAAGGAGCCGGTTGATCGTAATTTCGTTGCCGTCCGGGCCGATGTTGGCAATCTCTCCGTCCGCTTTCCCTTCTACAACCTGAACCAGTGAGTGCAGGCAGTCCTTAACCGGGCTGAATGATCGTTTTTGCTCACCATCACCGTAGATGTAAACCGGAAGACCAAGCTTGAGGCGGTTCAGGAAGATTGAAACGACATTACGGTAGGGTGTGATCTCTTGGCGCGTGCCGATGATATTGTGCGGGACGAGAATGGACCATTTGACACGATGAGTTTCGCAAAGCATCCTAAGAACCCACTCAGAATACACTTTCGCCATTCCGTATGGATCAACCGGGCTTGGCGGGTGGGCATCTTCCCTAAATGGCGGCCCTGAATTTATCCACCCATTACCATACCTAGACATACTGGACATATAAACAATACGCTTAACCCCTGCGGCAATGGCTGCGCTGAATGTGCTTACTGAGGCTTCTGCGATGTTTGACGTAATGAAGTGGGGGGAGAAGACGGAGAACCCTTCAGCAGCGGTGGCGGCACAATGAACGACGACATCAGGTTTGTATTGGTCCATCAGGACGAACATCTGCTTCTGGTTGCGGCAATCAATCGCCCACGTCGTCCACTCCGCTCTGGTGTTGAGAACGTCACCGCACACATAGCTGTCATTGCCACACACCTCATGGCCTTGCGCAATCAGCGTCTCAGCCAAGTGCGACCCCAAGAAGCCTGCAATGCCCGTGATCCAGATTTTCATCGGTTCACCCCGAAATCCCAATCCTTTTTAGTCTGGACCTCAACCCAGCCGGTTGCCTTCAGCAGCTTGGACTTTTGCACTGACAGCCAGTCCTTGCACGTCTCGGCTACATACTTATCCCGGTCATGCCAGCCCCAATTTCTGATGCGGCTGTGGGTTTCGTCCGGCTTGCCTTCGTCACTGGGCTTGATGTGGGTTAGTCCGTATTCTTTAAAATGGGTGAAGCATCCTGCGGACCTGGCGATTTCCACGGTCCAGCTATCGACATACCAATGCATAAAGATAGGAGGCACGAAAAAACCCATGGTCTCGATA
>Ga0070748_1001274_pt1 | contig 11764 bp, 8 predicted proteins | sample VirMetDEL_Nov_12_FD_77015 | JGI IMG/M metagenome (GOLD analysis project Ga0070748, IMG submission 77015) | Aqueous microbial communities from the Delaware River and Bay under freshwater to marine salinity gradient to study organic matter... | ecosystem: Environmental > Aquatic > Marine > Coastal ...
AAGCCAACACAGAAAACATGGAGCAAGTTGGGTTCCGCGGTATGGAGCCTGAAGGTGTTATTACCGGCCCTGCTCCCGTACGGACGATGGAGCCTGATGTTGGCTTGGCTGATGTTATCTCTGATGCTGGCCTGCAAGGCACAACGCAAGACCTTGAGACTGCCGGTATCACACCTCCAACCACGCAAGAACTGGAAGCTGCAGGCCAGCTACCGCTTGGGTTGCGTCGTACGCCAGAAGGCAAGCCCACATCTCCGGTACGTCCTACGCCCCCCGTGGCCGAGGTAACTCCAGAAGCCCCGCCCGGTACGTTTACTGCCAAAGATCTTGCTGACATTAATGTGCCTATGCGCACGGCTAAGACTTGGCTAACACAAAACGTCGTGGGCAAGACCCAAGAGCAGGTGCAAGCACTGGTCGATAAAGACCCAACCTTGGTGCAAGGTAAAGACCCACGGGCTAAGATTCTTCAAACATTGTTGCGGCCTGATGTGCCTGCGTTTAAGGAAGCTGAAAATGTCTTACCCAATGCACCTGAGCCAGTCGTTAGACCCCGAGGACGTAAGCCAAGCGTGGGAATTCCTAGCCAGCCTACCGGAAATGAACGTGGTGCTGGACTCGTTCCAAGAGTTGAACCCACCGGAAAACCTGTCCAAGCTAAGCCAGTCGGATTGGAACCTGTTAGGGATGATGTTGGTGCGCGAAATGAACTTAAAAGACAGCGCCCAGCTGCAGTAGCCAGCCCATTTGCGCAGCTGGTTAGCCCAACCGCGCCTGACTTAGTGGAAGACACTGTTGTTTCTGCGCCACAAGCCACAGTCACTAGCCCATTCAACTGGCGTGGCCCATCCCTTACGGGCACTACCGCGGTGGACGAGGAAGCCCCAGCTACGGCACGCAAGCGTGGTAAAAGCTCTATTGGTATCAGCACTGGCCGTACTGCTGGTGAGTTGGCTGCTGAGTTGGCCCAAGATACGAGTCGGGCAGGTCGTGCAGTGCAGCGGCTAATCAAGTCTGGCAAGCTCAAGCTGGCAGATAAGAGTCCCACAGCTAACGAAGCCGGTAACTTTGATGGTCGTGTGGCTACCCTGTACGCTGATGCGATCAATGAGGGTACAGCCATGTCTGTGCTGCTCCACGAAGTTGGCGATCATATGGGCCTTGAGGCTATGCTGGGTGCAGCGAACTACAAGTCTTTGCCCGGTAGGATCAAAGCGATGGCTGCGAGTGGCACGGCCAGTATCGAACGCACACTGGCTAGAAAAGCCTTGGCACGTGTGCCAGAGGGCACACCGACTGACAGCGAGCTGTCGGCGTACTTCATCGAAGAGATCGCCCGTGCTGCAGTTGACGGCACTATCCCTAAGAGTGGCCCTGTTAGTAACCTATGGCGTCAGGTCAAGGCAGCGTTCGTGTCTGCGGTTAACCGTGCGTTGGGCACGAGCTTTGGGTTGGACGATATCTCCGTACGCGACATGCTGGCAATGGCCGAAGCAGTGGCTATCCGTGAGTCAAGCACTGGGCCTACGGCTGCTGCTGAGCCAACAAGCAAAAGCTCAATCTCCGCCGCGTCTAAAGCCATTACAGCAAAGCAGACCGCCAAGATACCTAGCAAAGATGCGCCGTCTAAAACGGCTACTGAAGTCCGCACAATGATTACGGACTCGATGGCGTCGATCGCTGAAAAGCTAAACCGCAAGTTTCAAGGCGCTGTCCGTTCTGGCACTACGCTAAACCCGTTAGCCGCAATGCGTCAGGCCGCGGACACTAGCAAGTTCGTCGCTCAGTTCATGCTTGAAGGCGGCTTTCGCAAAGACAGAACTACCGGGCTGTACGAGGTTTTCAAAGACCCCAATATCAAACCCGGAGCCGATGTGTTTGTCACACTGGACAAGTTAGCCAAAGCTGAAGGTATGGACATAGAAGTTGCGCAGCGCCATGCCAGCGTTGTGCTTGAAGGCGTGCGCCTAGCCGCCATGCGGGAGTCCAACAAAACAATGGGTACGGACTTTAAGCTGCACATGAGCGACAGCGACATTGATACGCAAGTGGCGACATACAACAACACGCCGTTGCTGCAGGAAATGAGTCGGTTGATGGACGCCCCGCGTATCCAGCTGGTCAATCTTATGGAAAAGGTTGGGCGTCTGACTCCTGAAGCCGCTAAAGCATGGCGTGAAGTTGTTGGGTATGTACCGTTTGATCGTGAGCAAGGCGTGTCAGAAAGTTTCACGCGGCTTAAGAAACCGTCTGGTCGCGGCATTGGGCAGTACGGCAAAATACCAGAACTAAAGGGTAGCTTTGAGCGCCCGGTCAGCGACGTGTTCGACAACTACGTCGGCACTATTGCATGGATGCTGCGCCAAGTAACCATAACGGATGCTACCCGCACGGCGCTGGAAGAACTGTCCACCATGAACATCGGCTTCAAGAAGTTGCCCGGTGACAGCACAACGGCTAAGAACGCTTCTACGTCCAAGATCATTCAAGAAGTTTGGGAGAAGGGTGAGCCAGCCTATTATGAGCTGCCTACCAAGTACGACAAGATGGCCTTTGCCGATCCACTGCCACCGCCTACAGGCATGGTTAAGATCGCTAGCAAAGTGTCCAACGTACTGCGTACTTCTGTTACCGCCCTGCCACCGTTTGCAGTAAAACAAGTTGTTGATGACGTGCAGCGTGCAGTCTTTAACTCGGGCGTGAAGAATCCCGCAGCTCTGGTTGGCAAGTCACTGAGTAATTTCTTTGGTATTGTGACTTCCGAACTTGGCGGTAAGCAGCACCCACTGGTCGCTAAGTTTGCAGCCAAAGGCATCACAGGTGAGATCGACTCCAACCACCAAGACGCGTCTAAATATCTGATGGAGACTATGGGTGTTAAGAAGCGTAGTGTGGTCAGCGGGTTAATGCACCGCCTTGACGCAATTACCCGTGCCTCTGACTTGGCCGTGCGTGCTGCCGTGCATGAACAAACGCTGACTGAGACTGGCGACATGCTGCTTGCCGATACTCGCGCTCGTGAGCTGATTAACTTTCGTCGTCGTGGCTCCGCTCAAGGCGTCAGCACTATGATCGCCACGATACCGTTCTTCAACGCATACCTGCAGGGCACTGACCTTGTATATCGCAATGCCGTAGGGACTGACTCTAGCTTGGGCGTTTCCAAATCTGAAGCTAGGAAAATGTTCGCTACTAGGGCGTCACAAGTGTTCGCGTTTAGTCTAGCGTATGCCTTCATGATGCAGGACGACGAAGACTATAAAAAGATGAACTTGCGTACGCGCAACAACAACTGGGTTATCGGAGACGGTATAAAAATTCCAGTGCCTAGTGAGATCGCTGCGCTGTTTAAAGTGACCGCGGAAAACCTTGTTGAGTACAGCAGCAGGTACGGCACACCGGAAGAGTTGAAAGCCCAAGACGCGGTAATAAACGCGATGGCAAACATCTTTGAACAGTACGCTGGCCGGGTCACTCCTATTCCGCAAGTTATAAAGCCGTTGCTTGAAGCTGCTACCAACCATTCGTTCTTTACTGGCCGTGCACTTGAGGGTGCGCATCAATCAGCCCTTGCACGAAACCTACGCAAGACTGGCAACACATCGTCATTTGCCGTGGCTATCGCAGACTTCACCGCAGCGGTTACGGATGATAAGGTTACGGTATCCCCAATCATGATCGACAACGCTCTTGACGGATATCTTGGCTCATCATCGGCGTTGGTCAAGCTGCTCACTGACGGCATAATAAATCCCAACCGCCCTGACAAACCAATTGAAAAATGGGCGATGCTAAGCAACTTTATGTACGAGACTGGTGCTACCGCTGGCACTAGGCCGATGGACGAGTTCTATGAGCTGAACGCAAAGACAAGCCAAGCTGCGGCTACCATGAACAAGCTAGCTGAGACTGACGTAGACGCTGCCATCAAATACGCAGAAAAGAACGCTGGTGAGATATCGCTAAACAAGTCAATCCAACGCACAATCCAATCGCTTGGCAAAATGCGTGCCGCGGTGACGTTCCTAGAAAGCGAAAATGGTGTGGCTGCAGAACCAGACAAAGCCGTAAGAGCTGAGATGATTAAAGAGCTGAAAGCCGCGCAACGCGAAAGCGTGACATGGATTCGGGAAGTCAAACAGCTTATGAACCTCTAACTCAAGCGCCATACCCGCACACCGTACCTGCCATACTCAGATCGGTTGTGCGCTGCTAGCCGGATGTTTAGCTTGCGTTCGTATGGGACAAGTATCCTGCGCACCATTTTGTCCGTAGCCGTAGTCGGCATGAAAAAAGAGCCGCCTAAGCTCAGGTGCTCCCACTCCACAAAGTACTCGATGCCTAGCAGTTCGATTACTTGGTAATCACGTTGGCGTGTCTTGCGCAAACTGAGCCGCCTCTAGTCCAATGGCTTTACCATCAAAGCAAAAACATCTAGTAGGCAGTGAGGGTACACCTGACACCGCGCCAGCACCAATGCGCTTGGATTTTTCTACGCCCTCATTGCGCAAGATACCCGCCTTAACGAACAACTCAATGCTGCGCTGCACGTCCACCTGTTTGCTCTGGCAGTAGCGTTTAAAGTCAGCAGCCACCACGTATAGATTCTGGGTGTCAGGCTCGTAGCGAATCTTCAACATGTTGCCGCGGATGTCACGAATAGGAGCCGATGGGATACCGCCCTTGCCGATGCTGTTGATGACCAGAATGCCGTTGATGTTCTCGTTAATGTATGCGGTCAGTGTCTCTTGAGCGATAGTCAATGGTGTGCCAACAGAACTAGCTGTGTGAATACGGCTCTTGCCAATGACGCCCAAAGCGTAACGATAGATACGGTTTACATCAATCGAGTGCAGACCCAACTTGCGAGCAATGAGTGCGCCAACAAAAGCGCACGCCAAAATGCACGAGTGGAAACGATCTGACTGCGACAGGTTCAGATCTGCATCGAGTGTGGTCTGCATGGTCTTCAGTGCAGTAAGTACGGCTTCTTTGTCTCGCAAGATCTCGCTGATATACAGTGGCCCAGCGTGCCCGTAGTTGTCGTTCAGCAGATTAAAAATATCATCGGACTCTTCTTTACTAACGCCAGAAATAGGCGGCACAAAAATCTCCAGCACGCGGCGCAGCTCGCCGTCCGATGTGCTCTTAAGTTGGCTTAGCTTGTCGATGATAGATGAATTACTAGACGTGAGTGTGATGTTGTTCCACGTAGCTGAGTTGGTGCGCAACTTGTTAGACTGAGCCTCCATGCGGTGTCGGCCACGCCCTGCGGTAGTGCCGTAAACCCAATCTGACAACTCAAGGTCAAGCATGTTGGTGATCTCGTCCACGGTACTCGCTATGGAGTTCATCATGCCCAGCCGGTGATACTTGGACGCTTGAGTGTCGTTCTTGTCCATCAACAGATCCTTGGGATTTCCAAAGAGTGAGTTCACTACCATCTGCGCAGTTGTCTTGCCTGTGCCTGAAGCGTTGGACATCAAGTTGACCATTGCGCCTTTGACCGTATTGCCGCCGATAAACTTAAGCAAGGGTGAGCCAAACCCAAAGAACAATGCCAGTGCTTGCGCTTCCATGCCGGGACGGTTGTAGAAGTTGGCTACCTTAGACCAGTTCTCCAACGTGCCTTTAGGATGGAAGAGAGAAGCAAACTGGCGCGTGCCACTGCCCGGTGGGGCTAAACGCGTACCAGACGCAGAGTACTCAAGCTCGCCGATGACAAAGCCCTGCATGTCATCAGTCCAGCCCATCTGGCTGCGGGTTCTGTTTGCTGCGTATTGAGATTGCAGCTGACGAATGGTTGATCCAAAGTAGTTCATGATGAGTGGTATTTGATTCCCGTACGCAATAGCGCCGTGTTTTACTAGGGTGTCACGCAGTTTTTCAGGAGAGAATAATGACGTAATGGGTGAGTGAAATCTACGCACACCATCATGCTCAAGGTGCAGGTTGATGCCAACCATCTCACCTTCGCCGTCACCCTCTTTGTCGAGGTCATAGAAACGAGTTGTTAGGTACAAGTCACGGTGATACACCTCAAGGTCAACTGGGTCGCCGTCTTTGTCTTTGGTCTTGAGATACACACCACCAGTTGCACCGCGGAAATATGGAAAGGCGTACTTCGGGATGCTCACTGTTACTGCTACAACGCCGACTTCTGTATCAGGCTCTAGCATGGCTTGCACTACGTACGAGTCGTCAACGTACTCAGCCTCGACAACAACGCGGCCTAGCGCTATCGGGCTGGTGATCTTATGCTTGCAGCCTTCGCATGTGCTCGGGTAGTTCTGTTTAAACCAGTCGCATGTGTATGGCCCCTTAGTCTCCGAAGCCTTCTTCTCGGTGGCTTCTGGGGTGTAACCCTCATGGCCCACTGATAGCTGGTGGATGCCAGTTTCACGATCTACGCATACATGGGCGATAGACAGGCCAGCACGCCACAACGGCTCTTCTACGGTGGCTGCGTTCTGCGCTATGAAGGCAATCTGTGCACAGCCTGTGCCCTTTAAACTGCGTGCCACAATTTTGGCAAAGTTGCTGTCAGGAAAATCAGAACCAGCCAAGTCGTTGGTTGTCTCGTCAAAGCCGCCCTTGACCGAACTGAAGTCCACCATCACTGGCGCAGCGGGCAGCAATGCAGCTAAATCTTCTAACCTTATAGGTTTGCCCATGTGGACAATGTGCACTGGACGGGGCTTCTCCAGCTTGTAATTATGCGTACCCGGCGTGCGCAGGACTCGTGCACTATCTGCCGACACAACTGGGTCGATAGCCAGCTCGCCACTAAGGCACAACGTCTTCAATGACTGCGCTACAGGCAACCACTCGCTTGCAGTGACATCACGATCAAGCACCCAGTACACGTGCAGACCGCCACCAGATCCAACAAGGGTGGGAATAGGCAGCTTGTGCTTATTGATGAATGCGCGAAGTGCTTGAGCTGCGACAGCTTGATCTGCGTAGGGCTTGCCCTCACCACAATCAAGCTCTAAAAATATGGTGCGTAGAAACGCTACGTTGGCCTGTGTGCGGCCACCTTCACGAGTCTTGAATGTAGCCAGCGCCTGATATGCGTCGTAACCATTCTGGTCGTAACCTTCAGCTGCATCAGCCAACTCATCTATCGAGTCATACAGTGCCTGACGTACTTGGCCTTTCTTGGCAGCAAATACGCAGTACAACCCCTGCGTAGGGAGTATCGTTGTTAGGAAATTATGCACGTAACCTCACGGGGTATAACGGATTAAAAGGATGGGGCGACAGTCCGTAATCTGCCTCGTCACTACGGGATCAGCGTAGTCAAGCCCCAAGCGCGAAAGTATAGGCTACTTACTGGAGAACTCAGCCATCAATTTTTCGATAGCGTCGTGGTAGCTTTTTTTCGGGTACGCCTCGCATTTAAACCAGCTGTACACCGATGCCCGACTGACACCAAGACGTTTCGATACTTCTTGCACTGGCAGGTTATGTTCAAAACACACCTTTGCCAATCGCATTGATATCAGTCTTGGGTCAGACTTCATAACACGGGCCACAAGCACCGTGCTATAGCCCCTACTCTCACTCGTCATCAGAACCCCAATTGGCTAAGATGTCCGACACGTCTTTGGTAGGCGCAACGACATCTGGCTTCTTGGTAGGACGCTTAGTTGGCTCCGCAGCAACTGCAGTTGGTTCCGCAGTTGGAGCCGCATTAAACGTTGCTGGCAGTGCAAGGGCCGGTGCCTTAGCAGGAACCATCCGGAAGTCGATAGCTTGCTTGGCATCTTCTGACTGGCTCTGGATCTTAGCGGCTTCCCACTCAGGCTTAGTCAACGGACGCACAGCACGAAACTTCAATACAGGGACTGCCTCAGACGTGTCAAAACGAGCCTCAGTCACGATGCCGGTGATTGGGATACTGTGACCGCCCAAGAACTTACCAAACGCTTGCAGCGGCATCTTGTCGCCCTCTGCTTTGCCGAAGAACGACTTAGCTGGGATAGAGATACGGTACACGTTACCTGTGATGTCGCCTTCAAGGGCTACAGCCAAACGCTTGCTGAAACGGCACGCACGTGACTTGCCTTGACCAGAGCCTTCGATGTTCTGTGCACACGTTGCGCAAGCACTGGATTGTGGCTCCGTGATCTGTGGGTCAGGCACGACACCTTCAGCAGACCAGCACGCAGGGGATGCATCTTTGCCTTCTTCGTACTTCTCAGCGTAGAACGTACGTGTGATGCCTTTAGCGGTAGCCAAAACCACTAGGTTCATAGCACGCTCTTCATTCTTAGCGACTTCTTCGCCGCCGACCATCATGCGCCACACGCCGCCCTTGATAGAGATTTGTTTGCCGCCTGTACTGCCAGCAAGTTCTTTAGTGGCATCGTCAGTGACGCCTTGAAGGTAGTCAGGTAAAACGCCGCCAGCGGAGAAAAGTGTAATGTTGCTCATATAGATTCCGTTTAAGTTAAGTTGAAATACGTGGTTGGGGTGTGTAGCTTACTTCACTTTGTTGCTCTCCTGACGGTTACTGCATACCTAGAAACTACGTTCAAACCCTCTGGCATATAGTCTGGGTTTTCGTGTAGGAAAGTCTTTAAGTTGAGCTGCGAGATGCGGCGCTCTAACAAGTCAAAGGCATCGTGCTCTTTCACAAACTTGTACATTGCATCCCAATTGGTTGCGTTGTACCGAGTGCTGACCCTGCGAGTAAACGTGCCGAACGCGGTCTTGCCGCCATCTTGACCTGTCTCTTTGCATATCTCTAGTAGCTGCTGTTCTATGATGTCGAGCTGCTCATCAAGCACTGCGATGGCGTCTTCCATCTCTTTTGTCTTAGCCGCCTTAGCGTCTCTGATCTTGACGTAAACCTTAACGAGTTGCGCTGCGTCTGCCATGCTGATTCCTATTGAGTTGAAGTAGCCAAGTATACAGTGTTAAGAAACATTGTCAAGATATATCTTCGATTTCTTGGCGATACAAATCCACAAGGGTCTGGTGTGCATCAACTTTCCCGTCGAGCATGGCGTACATGCGGCGCTCCACTGGGCTACCCTGCATACGCACCACCGTCACTTTGTTTGTCTGTCCTGCACGGTGTGCACGAGCGTTACCCTGTAGATAAAGTTCAGCCGACGAGACTGGCCCCCACCATACAACCGTGTCAGCCTTAGTGAGTGTGATGCCATGCGCCGCAGCCTGCGGGATCAGCAACAAAATACGTAGTGTGTTCTCAGTCTGAAAGCGCTTGATGATCTCTGCCCGTTGTGCTGCTGGCACGCCACCGTGAATGCAGTCAACCTCATAGCCACCATCGTCAGCAGCGTGCAGTGCCATTAGCTTTGGGAGCCGCTTAGCCAACTCATCCTGCACCTTAGCCATAGCGTGCCGGAACGGTACGAACACAATGATCTTGTGTGGTGTCTGCTCAATCACATCCATCAACTCATTGGCGCGATTACTGATGTCAAACTCAACGACTTCTCTAGTGTCCGTATACACAACGCCTTGAGATATTTGGAGCAGCTTGTTCAGCATGGACGCTGCGTTGACCGCAGTGATTTCTTCGCCAGCTGCAAGGGCCATCATTTGTTTTTTGATAGCGTCGTAGTACTTGTTCTGTTGCGTGGTCAACGGCACATCTCGATCGGTGTACAGCATGTCTGGCAGGTCGAGGCACTCGTCTTTCGTAAATCTAATCGCTGGCTGCAGCACCTTGAACACCGTGTCCTGCGAGTCCTGACGTGGCACCCATTTGTACTGCGTAATCTTGAGCATCACTTTGTCGCGCCATGCACCGAAGAACCGCGGCACCGACGAAGGGTTTAGCAGCTTAGCCAAGCCATACGCATCCTCGGGTGACTGCGATGCAGGAGTGCCTGTCATAAGCCACAAGCGTGTCGTAGGCCGCACAAGTGAGAACAGTGCTTTCCATCTGTCTGTGCCAACATTTTTCACAGCGTTCGCTTCGTCAACAATGATGAGGTCAAAATTACCCGCAGATAACTCGTCGTTGATAACTTTCACACCATCGAAATTGATGATGACAAACTCGTAGTTGCCCTTAACGACTGCGATACGTTGCGTGCGTGTACCCTGTGCAATGGCCGCGGTACGGTGCATGGCTATGCGGAACAGGTCAGCTCTCCATGCGGTGTCCATGATCGACACTGGGCACACGATAAGCACGCGCTTGATTTTGCCTTGGGTCATGAGGTAGTCCGCTGCCCATGCCGCTGCGCTTGTCTTGCCTGTGCCAGCCTCACTGAAGTTGTAGCAACGTGTGTGCTGTGTGAAGAAGTCCGCTGTTGTGCGCTGGTGGTCGAACGGTGTGTATACCCCCGGCCAGTTGTACTTGCCCAGTATCGGGCTAGGCACATCCTTGATACCCAGATTGCGTAGGATCTGCACCTCGTCAAGATTCCAGTTGACCAGCACCTTATCCAGTTCACCATTGGTGTCGATGATCTTGGACTTGGGTATCAACGCGGTGATCTGATGGGCCTTCTTGGTGACGAATAGAAGGGCTTTGTTTTCTATGATTTGCATGTGGACAGAGTTAAGTTTTTTGGACAAGCGACAAAAGAAGGCCGGATAGCGAACTATCCGACCAAAACGGCAACTGCACCGTTGAGAGACTGTACCTTACTTAGAGCGCGTACGCTCGGATTTGCTAATTTGCGACTTCATTGCACCCGTTTTTGTGCGGGAAAAACTACGGTTCTCAGACTTGGGCACAGAGCGTAGGTTGCCTACGCCAGCACCGCCACCTTTGGACATGGCCTTTTTGTGGTCGATGTCTTCGCCTTCAGGGATAGCCCCGTTAGCCTTGGTGTATGCGCGTCGTGCGCTGTTGCGTGCCGATCGGTTTGCGATCTGCTCTGGCTTGCCTTGGTACTTAGCGTACTCGGCTTTGTAGTCACGTGGTTTGGTTGCCATGATGTCTCCTATCTAAACTCACACACAGCCTCAGTTACGGGGCAGAATTTGCACAGGCCACTGGACTTTGGATTCCATACACCCACGTCCATAGCCACCTCAATAGCGTTGGCCCTACCTGCCCACTTAGACAGGATTGTTGGCAGCTGCTCTCTCGTGTACTCAGACTTGATAACGTCACCAGCCACTACAAACAGCAAAACACCTTTGACCGTGTTGATCTTCGGATGATTAATCATCACCATAGCTGCCATAAGTTCAAGCTGAGCGCTATCAGCAAACCGACTGGACTTGCCTGTCTTGTAGTCGGCTACTCGTGCAACGCCATTGTCGTGGTTAAGCGCAAGGTAGTCGGGTATGCCTCGGAACCATGCGTCTTTGGCAAAGAACTCACACGGCGTGAAATCTTTTCGAATACCCAGTTTTTCTTCGCAACGGATGTCGCCTTTAAACTTGGCAAGTGGCTCCACGAATGGAGCGTAGTGTGCAAAACTCGGAGGGAGTGGTTTCTCATCTTTGATAAACTCTTCAAATGCTAGGTGTACCGCAGTGCCGTACAGAGTCGCTGTTGTGTCTTGTGACTTGAACCGTTTAAGGTTCCTGACTTCGTTAAACTTACGGGGACAGGATTCAAAATCTTTGATAGCTGAGTACGAATAGATCATGGTAGTACCAGTGTTGTTTGTCCCGCAAGTTTACCATTCAACAGTCTCCCAAAGTCGCACCGTAGCCACCCTCAGCGTTCAGTGGGATGTCCAAACCCCAGCTCGGCGGTGTGCATATGCACGCATGCGCAAACGCTAGTGCCTCAACCCCATCAGCCGCTGGCGCAAGAAAA
>Ga0070748_1001275_pt1 | contig 11751 bp, 20 predicted proteins | sample VirMetDEL_Nov_12_FD_77015 | JGI IMG/M metagenome (GOLD analysis project Ga0070748, IMG submission 77015) | Aqueous microbial communities from the Delaware River and Bay under freshwater to marine salinity gradient to study organic matter... | ecosystem: Environmental > Aquatic > Marine > Coastal...
AATATGAAGGAATTGCAACACGCGCTGTGCAACGAGCGGAACTTGCTGAAAAAGTTGAAGAGCGTAAATTTAAAAATTTTGGCCGCAAATTTGACCTGTATAAATCGTTTGTGCCCACCATTAACTCAATTGATGGTGTAACGCAATATGTTTCTGCGGCCTATCAAGATCCCGATTTAGCGCCTATTTTGAATCAAATTAGGCCGTATGCGGAAGCGCTAAACGCCAACCAAGATGAATTTAATCGCGACCCAGAAAGCTGGAAGCTAAATGCTGCTGGCGTTAGCCCAGAAAAGATTATAGAAATTGCGCGCAACAGAGCTGAAGAAACGCGCAAACAAACAGAGTTTGAGCAAAAGCAGGGCGACCGCACTGCACCTAAATGGGAGTTGAAAAAAGTAGGAAACCGCGAAGTTTTGGTAGATACGAACTCGTTTAGTCCTACTGTGGGTCAAATAAAATCGGGCGCTGAAGCCTTGGTAGACACTACACCTAACCCACAAAAGATTGAGCAAAACGGCAAAGTTTCGTTTATTGATATGAACCCGAACAGCCCAACATATGGGCTGCCAACGGGCGTTATGCAACCAATAGTTGATACCGAGCCTAAATGGACAGCCCGCGACATCGGCGGTTCAATTGTGTATGTCGATGAAAATCAAAACAGCCAGACGTTTGGTCAGCAAAAAGAAGGTGCGGCACTTACTAAAACCCCCACACCTACTGCGGTTACACCTAGCAAAGTTGTTCAACTGCAAACTGAATTGGCTAGCGCAGAAAAAACTTACGGCCCAAATAGCCCGCAGGCCAGACAGATTCGTGACAAGATTGAACAAGAAACTGGCGGGTTAGAGCGCCAGCGAATTGCTATCGACCGGTATCGCTCGCGTAAAGGCGATGGTTCTGGTTCTAGCATTGGCCCAGGCACTAAACTAGAAAAAGGTGAGCGTTGGAATCCAGATGAGCAGCGTATTGAAACTGTGCCAGGCAGTAAGTTGTACGTTGCTCAATCAAACGCACACGGTAAAGATCGGTCTTCTTTGGTTGCCGTAGAAACTAAAACTGATTCTGCGATCGCTAAAATAGATGAAATTTTAGATCCAAAAAATCAAGATGGATTTGACGCTAATTTTAGTGGCATGGTGCCTTACGGCGGTTATGTTACTGGACGTTTTGCGCCAGACTCACGCCGCAAGATTGAAAGTTTAAAAGCCGACATGAAATCGGCGGGGCTTGAGCTTATACGCCAAGGCGGCTCTATCGGTCAGATTACTGAACGAGAGTGGCCAATTCTTGAAGCTATGATTGCAGGTATTAGCCCTGAGATGACGCCTGAAGCTGCACGCGCAGAATTTAAAAAAGTACGCGCGTACATGCAAAAACTTAAAGACAACGCTAAAGACGCATACGAAACTGAATGGGGCGACACGCAGTATTTTAAGCCTGCACCAGGGGGTAAAGCGCCAAAACTATTATCACCGAAAGATAAACAGGCGTTGGATTGGGCAAACGCAAACCCTAAAGACCCAAGGTCGGCAAAAATTAAACAGCGGCTTGGAGTGAAATAATGGCTGGATTTGACCCTGACGCATATCTTGCAGAACCGCCTAAAGCGTTTGATCCAGATGCGTATCTGCAATCGTTGCCTGAAGTAGAAGTTATAGCAGACCGCGATGAGATACCCGCGCCCCGAAGTTTTGGCCAACGGTTTGGGGCAACAACTGCAGGCTTGGCCGACACCGTGTTTGGTATCGTGCCGCAAGCTATTGCTGAAACCGGCTACGCGGGTGTTCGCGCTATGGAGGGTTTGGGGTTAGCAAAACCAGGGCAAGCGCAGCGAGGTAAAGAAGCCTTTTTACGAGAGTACGGCACGCCGTTTGGCTCCACGTTTGGCGTCACGGAAACACCTGAATATCGTGGCGAAGCGTCTCAACAGCTCATGCAGTTTATCGGTGAAAACATTGATAAAGGTGCGGATTGGATTTCGGCCAATACGGGCGTACCAAAAGCAGACGTAGAAAACTTTATTTTTACGGGTATGTTTACTTTGCCCGCCGCCTATCGGGGCGCAAAAACTAGCGTACAAAAAGCCGCACCTTACGTACAAAAGGCGGCTACGGCGGTAGCTGAAAGCGCGCCTGGGCGAGCCGTATCAAAGCCATTTCAAGACCGCGCGGCGGCAAAGCAAGAAGCGCGTGTTGCTAGCAGTTTTGAGAATGCGGCAAAAATTGACGCGGCTAATTTAGCGGTTAAACATGGGATTGCGTTAAACCCTGCTGAAGCTAACCCCACCCGTGCTAACCGGCTTAAAGCTAGCATGGCTGGTGCTGAAAACCTTACGGAAAACTTATCCAAAATAAACGAGCCGCGTTTTACGCAGCTTGCTTTGCAGGATATGAATTTGCCGCCTAACACGGTATTGAACGCAAAAGCGTTTGAGACAGCGCTTGACCAGCATAGTGGGCCTTACAACCGGGTTAAAGAAATACCCGCTTTAGTAGCTGACGACGCGGTAATTGCAGAAATCCAAAGTTTGCGTGTTGAGCGCCCTTCTATTGGCGGGGAAGCGAGCGCCAAAGCGGTTAATAAGCTAGTTGACGAGGCGATCGTAAAAATAAAAGAGGGCCGGTCGGGCGCTGAAATTATCGCTGACATACGCAAATTACGGCGAGATGCAAATGCAGTGTACAACGCACAGCAAAAAAGTGGCGTGCCCGACCCCGTTAAGATAGCGCGCGCGGAGGCTAACAAAAAGCTAGCTGATTCACTAGAAAATTTAATTGAGGCTAATGTTCGCGACCCAAAATTATTGGGCGAGCTACGCAAAGCGCGCGCAGAGATGGCCAAAATTTACGACTATGAACGCGCGACAAATTTTGCGACTAACCGAATTGACCCTACTGTTTTGGCCAAAATGGTGGAAGAGGGTAAACCATTGTCTGGCATTGCTGCTGACATTGGCAAAATTGTCGCTGTTTTCCCCAACATCGCGCAGCAAGGTAAAACCGGCAAACCATTTTGGGCGCCTGAGCGGCTAACACGTTCAACCGCTGCAGGCACAATAGGTTTGGCAGTAGGTGGTTTGCCCGGCGCAATTGGCGGCGCAGTAACGGGTAATATTGCTAGTGGTTTGGCCGGGCGGCGCATGGCATCTCCAGGCTATCAGGCCAAGTACGCCCTTCCGCAAGATTTTAGACCGCCTGTGGTTGAGAACAACTTGCGCCCAGCAACAATGTCTACCGACCGTAATCTGCCGGTGCCTTTTGACCCTCGTAACGCGTTGGTGACCAGAGATCAAATACCTAATTGGGTGTTTGGCCAAGCTATTCCTGAAGGCGACGTGCGAGTTGGCACACCTACAACGCCTGCTTTAGAAGCGCCAAGCGCTCAATCTACCATGCGCGGCGTAGAACAGCGGCGCCGGTTTGATTACGAGCGTCAGCGAGCCGAAGCCGAAGCGGCAGCCGCGCAACAAGCCGCCCGCGAAGCCGCTGGCCGTCGTCCAACTAGTGGTGAAGTCATCTTGGAACTTGACCCCGTAACAGGTAAACTGCGCAGCACCAGCCAAGGCATTAAAGGTGCAACGCTAGAAGTGGTTGAAACCCCCGGCAAAGCCTTGCGTAGCGCGGCAGACAAAGTATCGTCCGGGCGCCGGTTTGACCTGACTGCGGAAGAAAAGGTCGCATGGGAAAAAACTAAGGTAGACCTAGCCGTAATCGATTCTAGTTTTGCTAAATTGTCTGATAAAGCGCTGGCTGAAAAAGCAATGGATCGGGCGTGGGTGGCGGAGACTGTGGCTAAAGCTAAACAAAAAGCTGCGGCGTTTGCAGAAATTGAGAAGCGGTCAAATGACGCGCAGCAAGTAGCGCGCGCCAGAAGGGAGCGCGAACGACTTATGGACGCGTTAGAAGCGTTGGAGCCGCAACTTAGCCGCCCCCGCGCAACGTCAGCCGGCGCGCAAGGCCCAAAAACGCGCGAAGCAATTCGCAATAAGTTAGCACCCTCCACCGACTTGCCGCACTTTACTGGGTCAGGCGTAAACAATCTGAGGAAATAAATGGCATCCTTAACCCCAACACCCAAGCAGCAGTTCTTCGACGCCAACGGCAACCCGCTGGTAGCTGGTAAGGTCTACACCTACGCCGGCGGCACGACGACACCGATTGCGACCTACACAGATCAGGCTGGCGGAACAGCTAACGCTAACCCGATCATTCTTGATGCGCGGGGCATGGCCAACATCTGGCTGCAGCCAACGATTGCGTACAAGTTTGTCGTCACCGACGAGAACGATGTCACCCAGTACACCACGGACAATATCCTGGTGCCTGTGGACAACCTGTCGTTCGGCTCGCCACCCCCGATCGGTGATGTGTCGCCCGATACGGGCGCGTTCACTACTCTTTCAGCCACGCAGGACGTCACCTTCTCCGGGTTTGGCTACGTGCAGATGCCTGTGGGCGCCACAACTGACCGGCCTGGCACACCCGCTGACGGCATGTTCCGCTACAACAGCACGCTGAATCTGTTTGAAGGGTTTGTTAATGGCGCCTGGGGTCAGGTGGGCGGTGCAGCAGGCGCGACCGGCGGTGGTAATGATGAAGTTTTTATCGAAAACGATCAGACGGTTACGATCAGTTATACAATTCCGGCTACCAAGAACGCCATGACGACCGGCCCGATCACGCTGGATGCTGGCTTTGTTGGCACCGGCAGTATTGCAGGCACGACGCTGACGATTGATACCGTTACTTCCGGCGTTTTGGGTGTGGGTTCGGTGATTGTCGGCACCAGCATTACGGCGGGCACGGTCATCACAACCTTGGATACTGGCACCGGTGGTATTGGTACTTACGAAGTGGACATCTCGCAGTCGGTGTCGCTGGACGCCATCACCGCGCCGGTGATTGTCACCGTCCCATCCGGCAGTCGGTGGATTGTAATTTAAGGAGTAATCATGGCATCTTTAGTTCTCTCAGGCGATACCAGCGGCACAGTTACGGTGTCTGCCCCGGCGGTTGCGGGCAGTAATACGCAGACGTTGGCTGCTGTTACTGGTACGTTGGCTCCGATTGTGTCGGGTACTGCGGTAAGTGCATCTGGTACGTCCGTAGATTTTACGGACATTCCTTCGTGGGTAAAGCGCATTACGGTGATGTTTAGTGAGGTGAGTCTTAGCGGAACATCAGATATTTTGGTTCAGATCGGTGATTCAGGTGGATTTGAAACAACCGGGTATCAATCGGCATCTTCTGCCAACAGCTCAGACAGTACATCGACCGCTGGCTTTGTTATTAGACAAGCAGTGGCTGCCGATACGTTTACTGGAAGCATGACTATTCTAGGCATGGGAAGCAACTTGTTTGTCGCAACGCATCTAGGATCTAGGTTTACAAATGGCATTGAAGTAATCGGAGGCGGAAATAAAACCCTCTCCGACACACTGACCCAAGTCCGTATCACCACAGTCGGCGGCACAAATACCTTTGATGCTGGCACAATCAACATTCTCTACGAATAAGAGGACATCATGGCTGGAACTATCGTAGCAGATAACATACAAGCAGCATCAACAAGTACGCTGGTGCTAAAGAACGGTGTAGCCAATACGCCACCGACGATTCAGGATAGCGGTGGTACTGAGATTGGTACGTTCTGTCGCGCTTGGGTGAACTTTAACGGTACAACGAACACAGGCGGCTTTTGTACTATTAGCGCATCATTTAATGTAACTTCAATCGCCGATAATAATTCGGGTGACTATACAATTAACTTTACAACGGCTATGCCTGATGCTGACTATGCAGTCGTAGGAACAAGTAATGGTATTGTAAATACCACTGTTGTAGGATTACAGGTAAGCGATTCAACCACCCCAACTGCATCTTTGGTGCGAATTAACACTCAGCAAGGCGCTACTCGGTCAGATCGAGCGCGTATTTCTGTTGCCATCTTCCGTTAAGGACAACCATGAAACTTATCATCTACCCTAACGACAACGGCGGCATTTGCATCCTGACTCCTGCACCTGATTGCGGTCTGAGCATTGAGCAAATCGCTGCTAAAGACGTACCTGCTGGCAAGCCTTACAAGATCGTTGACGCTGCTGACATTCCTGCTGACCGTACATTCCGTGACGCTTGGACTGCTGACTTTACTGAGGTGACCGAATGATTACGATTGATCTGGACAAGGCCAAGTCGATTACTAAGGATCGGCTTCGTGCTGAACGTGCGCCACTCTTGGCTGCTCAGGATGTCGCATTCCAACGTGCGCTGGAGTCTGGTAGCGATACCGCAGCGATTGTGGCTGAGAAACAGCGTCTGCGTGACATTACGAGCCAAGTGGATACCTGCGCTACCTTGGATGAACTGAAAGCCTTGAGCTGCGCTGCGCCTGTCGTTGAGCCAGAGCCAGTGATCGAGCCTGAGTCAGTCGTTGAGCCAGTGGTAGAACCAGAGCCAGTCGTTGAACCTGAAGGAGAAGCATAATGTCTCTCATACTTAGTGGAACTGATGGAGTTCAGGGGAATAGCGGCGCTATCGTTAGCGGTACTGCTGTAAGTGCATCTGGTACGTCGGTGGACTTTACTGGAATTCCGTCGTGGGTAAAACGTATTACGGTGATGTTCAGTGAGGTGAGTACGAACGGTACGTCAATTCCACAAATTCAAATTGGGGATGCTGGTGGAGTGGAGGAAACTGATTATAGCGGGAATACGGTTATCGTAACTTCTACAAGCCAACAAAACAGCGCAAACTCGACAGGCGTGAAACTTTACGTTTCAATGGCTTCGGCTGCTACTTTTTCAGGTCAATGTCAGCTAAATAACGTGACGGGCAACATTTGGGTTTTCTCGGGAAGTATTGTAAGAAGTGACAGTACTGGTATTGGTTTTTCTTCAGGCGCTAAAACCCTTTCTGACACCCTAACCCAAGTACGAGTCACAACACTAAACGGCACAGACACCTTCGACGCTGGCACGATCAATATCCTTTACGAGTGACGCATGGATTCGCAAGTCTTATTCAATATCGCCGTGGCCATTGCGGGTTTCTTCGGCGGCTGGGTGTTAAACAACATCCACCGATCCATCGACCGTCTGGACACGGACGTGCGCGCTATGCCGCACGTCTATATCACCCGCGAGGACTACAAGGAAGATATGCGCGACATCAAGGAGATGTTGGGTAAGATATTTGACCGCTTAGAGGCCAAGCAGGATAAATGATCGATCCGGTGACCATCGGCTTGGCCATTGCAGGCGTCAAAGCCGTTGTCACTGGCGTCAAAGAGGCCGCAGCACTTGCCCGCGAAGCCTTTGATGAGATCAACGGCGCGGTCGAGTCTGGCAAGACGCTGGCCGACTCCATGTCAGGCGTCACTAAGTTCTTCTCCGCTGCTGGCAAGTACGAAACCAAACGCAGTCAACTGGAAGAGGCCAAGGCCGCCCAAGAGATAGCTGTTGCCAAAGGCGAGCCGGTGCCCGACTACGTGTCGGACGCCGAGTACGTCATGGAGCTGATGATTATTGATCGTCAGATCAAGCAGTATTACGACGACATCAAGCACATCTTCATCTACCACTTCCAAGAAGCTGGGATGTGGGACGAGTTCTGGGCGCGCATGGGCAAGCTCAGAGCCGACCGCGAGGCCAAGGCCGAGGCGCTGCGCCAGGCTGAGACAGAGAAGCGCCTGCAAGCCAAAGCGGAAGAGATGAAGCGGCGGCGGGCAAAGCAAAAACGTATAGACCGAATTGAGGCGGTGCTTGCTATTTTTGTACTGACATTCAGTATGACTGCGTTTTTCTGGGTTATGTGGTGGATGATTGAACAGGGAGGTTGATATGCTAGGACTTGACGCGCTGCTGGGTATCGGCGGCAAACTGATTGACAAACTAATTCCTGATCCAGAACAAAAAGCAAAGGCGCAATTGGAACTCGCCAAGATGGCCCAAGACGGTGAATTAGCCAAAATGGCTAACGATACCGACTTGTACAAGACGGAGCAGAATAACCTGACGCAGCGTCAGCAAGCCGACATGGCCAGCGACAGCTGGCTGTCTAAGAATATCCGTCCTTTGACGTTGATCTACATTCTCGTGGCGTATCTGGCTCTGGCGCTTATTGACGCTTCTGCATTGGATATTGCGGATTCCTTTGTGGAGTTGCTTGGGCAGTGGGGAATGTTGGTCATGTCGTTCTACTTTGGCGGCAGAACGCTGGAGAAGATTATTGACATGAAGGCGAAGAAATGAAAGAGAACTTCGACGAGTCTTTGAAGGCCATCCTAAAGCACGAAGGCGGTTTTGTTAATCATCCAAAAGACCCAGGCGGCATGACCAATCTGGGCGTGACCAAAAAGGTGTGGGAAGCATGGGTAGGTCATCCTGTTGGCGAAAAAGAGATGCGCGCGTTGACCCCGGATACCGTGGCGCCTATGTACCGCAAAAAATATTGGGACGCGGTCAAGGCCGACGAGCTGCCAACGGGTCTGGACTATCTGATGTTCGACTTTGCGATCAATGCAGGGCCGGGCAGAGCGATCAAGACCATGCAGAAAGCCATCGGAACGACGCCTGATGGCGTTATCGGCCCCAAGACGATAGCAGCGTTAAAGGCCGCCGACCCAACAGACTTAATCGCTAAGTTCAGCGTGGAGAAGGAGTTGTTCTACAAGGCGCTGCCAACGTTTGCGACGTTTGGCCGTGGCTGGCTGCGCCGTGTCGATGAGGCCAAGTCACATGCGGTGACGATGCTGGCGTAATTGCCGGCAGACCTCGCGGTCGCGTGGCGTCATATCGGGCGAGATCTCGGCCACGCTGCACTGCTCAGGTGTCGGGCGTGGGCGATCCGGTACGGCGGGGGCCATAATGAGAAACGTAATAGTGGCCACCGCGATTACCACATAGTAAGCAAGCGCAAGTTCTTTCATATACTCAGCAGCCGTCCAAACAACTTCACCATAGGCGACTCCTGCTGCGGCTTAGACCCCAGCACGATGTCCTGCATAAACCGTTCTTCCGGCGTAGAGACGCGTTGATAGAACTGCGGTATGTAGTGCGCGCCGATCTTGGGTGGGTCTTCCTTAATAAAGTATCCATCACGTAACATCGTCTTTTCTCCTATCTTCATTCGCACGGCGAGCGTCGACACCTTTCTTTTTTATCAACGCTACCTCGTCTTTAGTATAAATCGATTTACCCACCTGAACGTTGCCTGCTATCCACACCTCTGCCGAGTAGGCATTGTTCTTGCATGAGGGGCACTTGCGTTGCCGCCGGACGCCGCCTGGTTGCTGGGTGGTGTTCACGACAACAGTCTTGCTACCGCAGTTTTGACACTTCATGGGCGTACCGCCTTTGCCATAATCTCCAGCCGTTCACGGGCGTCACGCAGGGCGCAGTAGCGCTGGTGCAGGCGCTGCAGGTGGGAGCTGCGGCGTTCGTTCAATGTCTCATGCGTCAAGAGAGCGAACACCTCGTCCTCTGACAATGACGGCAACTGGTCATTCAGCGCGCGCCAGCTTTGCTTTTTCATCTTCTATCCTTTGTTCAATTTCGGTGACCTTCTCAACAGCCCGCTCAAATGCCCGTGCCATCTGGTTCAATTCTTTCTGGCGTATGCGCTCCTCTGCACGGGCGGCAGGCAGCTTCGCCTTCCAATAATCAAGTCTTTTCACGTTGTTCGGCCTCCAGTTCACGCAGATCGTTGGCAACGTCAGACACGCCATGCCAGTCGGATCTAGCGATCATGACATGCAGGTAGTCAATCAGAATCTCACGTTGTGTTTCATATTTAGTAAAGTCAGTCATTTCAACGCCTCCATTGCTATGTCGGAAATTGCTCGTTTGTCGTGCAGGGCTGCCCAGATCTTTTCGTCAACTGTCTTGTTTGCGATGAGGATATACACCCAGACATCCCGCAGCTGGCCGGATCGGTGGAGTCGTCCAATGGTCTGCTCGTATAACTCCAAAGACCACGGCAATGACAGAAACACCATGTGGCAGCCGCCGTGTTGAAGGTTAAGGCCATGTCCGGCTGATTTGGGATGGACAGCGAGTAGTTCGATTTGTCCGGCGTTCCATCGCTCGATCGCTCGGTCGTCGTCGAGGGTGGCAAGCCTCGGATAGCGGCGACGAAGTTCTGCCACCTCTTCCTGAAACTGGTAAACGATAAGCGTATTTGCATGCTGGTTCTCCTCTAGTAGTTCATCCAATCGGTCAAACTTGTGACTGCTAAACCACACCGCCGTCTTGCTAGATGTGAACTGACCCGGCACGGCGGACGCAACGCGGCTACTGTCGTACACAAAGCCCGACGCCATCTGTTGCAGCTTGCTTGTTACCGCAGCCGCATTGGCCGCCAGAATTTCGGCAGTCGGAAACTGCACCACAAAATCACGCTTCATTTTCTCGTAAGGCTTCCTGTCGTCCAGCTCGCACCGCAGCTCGACCACATGACAGGGCGGCAGCTTGTCCTTGTACTCGCCAGGCTCCAACACGAACGTCGCCGGTTTGATCTTTTCCATGACCAGTGACAACGCGCCTGGACGTGGCAACCACTCACCAAAATCGCGGTTCATGCAGACAAAGTACTGCTGTAGAAACGCGCCCTTGGCCCGGCCCAACAGTTTCTCATCCACAATCTTGCACTGACCGAAGACGTCTTCCAGCCCATTGGACGTGAACGACCCGGTCAGACCCCAGCGGATCTTGAACTGGTCGATCACCTTGTGCAGCGCCTTAAAACGTGTGCCGGACGGGTTCTTGAGTTTGGTCAGCTCATCAAACACGACCGCGTCGAACCCTGACAGATCCTGCTCGGCCAGCCATGGGATGTTGTCGTAATTGATAACAACGATCTCGCTGGTCGAGCGCAGTGCAGCAGCGCGGTCTTTCGGGCTGCCCACGGCCACCCGACAGTCCAGACCCGGCGCCCACTTTGGCTGCTCGACAGGCCACACGTCCGTGCAAACGCGCTTGGGCGCCAAGACGAGAAAGCGACTGGCGTAGCCGTCTTCGATCATCGCCTGCATCGCGGTCAGCGTAATCGCCGTCTTGCCTGCGCCAACAGGCGCCAAGATCATCGCTCGGTCACGCTCGTACAGGAAGTCGGCTGCTTCGTCTTGGTAAGGTCTAAGCTGCATCGGCGTTCTCTTTTCGAATGGCGCGCGCGCACCGCAACGCCGAAACATATTCGCCTTCATGTTCGTTGTTAATAACTTCACATATCTTTGCGCATTTTTCGCGTTCAAATACTGCGCAAGCGTCTACTATGTGGCGAATAATCCGCAACGGAACTGCGTATTCCTGCATATTTATCGGTGTGTCAGGATGCAAACGCAAATACTTGCGGATAATGTCATCTCTCTCTAATCCATTCATCAATCATCTCCTTCGACCATAGACAAGCGTAGTTTTGTTTTAAGCGCAACACATCGTTGCGGAATATCTTTTGCAGTTCAGACAGCCGACCGCCTTTGGTTTTCAATTCGACAAACCATGTGCTGCCATCAGGCATACAGGCCAAGCGATCACTAACCCCACGTTGTGTGGGAGACTTGAACTTGTACGTTTTGCCGCCAGCGCGCTCGACCGTCCAGACAAAGTAGTTCTCAATTTCTTTTTCTAACATGGCGCAAATATAAAGGCTAAAAAAGTATTTGACAAGGATTATTTTAGGGTCTACAGTCGAGGCTCAATCACTACACGGGAGTACAGTTCAATGTCACATTCCAATATTGTCGGCG
>Ga0070748_1001276_pt1 | contig 11750 bp, 11 predicted proteins | sample VirMetDEL_Nov_12_FD_77015 | JGI IMG/M metagenome (GOLD analysis project Ga0070748, IMG submission 77015) | Aqueous microbial communities from the Delaware River and Bay under freshwater to marine salinity gradient to study organic matter... | ecosystem: Environmental > Aquatic > Marine > Coastal...
AGGTGCCGAAATTCATATTTTGTTGATAGACGAACTTACGCATTTTAGCGAAAAGATTTATAGGTTTTTACGGGGTCGTTGTCGTATTGGCTCGCTTGTAGTCCCCGCACAGTTTAAACAAAAATTGCCATTAATTATTTGTGGTTCAAATCCCGGGGGCGTTGGACATGATTTTGTTAAACAAACTTTTATTGATGGCTGTAAACCAATGGAAATAAGAAGGATGCCAGACGCTGAGGGCGGAATGCTTCGGCAATTTATCCCCGCTAAATTAGCTGACAATCCAACTATGACTTTGAACGATCCACTTTATGCTGCTAAACTTGAAGGCTTGGGCGGTGCATTAGCGCGTGCAATGTTAGATGGAGATTGGGATAGCATCGACGGGGCTTATTTTGATAATTTTGACAAAACTAAGCATATTGTCGAGCCGTTTTTTATTCCCCCCGAATGGTTTAAGATTCGTGCTTTTGATTGGGGCTATTCTAAGCCTTTTTGTGTTCTTTGGGGTGCGGTGTCGGACGGCTCGCTTGTTGATTGTGGCGGTATAAAACGAAGCTTTCCGAGGGGTGCAATTATTATTTATCGCGAGTTCTACGGTTGTACAGGAAAAGCAAACGAAGGGTTAAAAATGCACGCCAGCGACATTGCTAAAAATACAAAGGAAATGCAACAAGGCGAAAAAATGGACAATATGGTTGCGGATCCTGCGATATTTGATGCTTCAAGTGGCGAATCAATTGCGGAGCAAATGAGTAAAGAAAAAATTTATTGGCAATCAGCAGATAATAAGAGGGTGGCGGGTTGGCAACAAATAAGGGCAAGATTTAGCGGGCAAGATAACAAACCATTGCTATATTTTGTGAACACATGCAAGAATTTAATTAGAACGCTTCCGATTATGCAATATGATAATAGTAAGCCCGAAGATTTAAATAGTGATTTAGAAGATCATGCCGTTGACACTTTGCGGTATTTATGTATGTCTCGCCCTATTGTTGTCGAAGTTCCTAAAACTCAAATGGCTCTTGAGGAGCAATGGTATAAAGATTTTAATCCAAAGAATTATGCGCACAGTAAAAAATAATTGTTGACAAATAAAATTATTTAGTAAAAATAAAAATTAGAGGCTTGCACGCGTCACCGAAATGACAAATATTAGATTTGATATAAATGCAAGGTGTACAAGTTGAAAATAAAGAAGATTTAACGCACTCTAAGGGTGATGCTGGGCTTGTTGATATATGGACGAAAGAAATTGAGAATGCCGATAAATACGAGAAAAAATGGCAAACAGAAGCGGGCGAAAATTTTACAGTTTACAGCAATGAGGGACAATCAGAAGAACGCTACAATGTTTTCTGGTCTAATACACAAACACTTCGCCCGCTTTTATTTTCTAGGCTTCCAAAAACAAATATAACGCAAAGATTTTTAGACTCTAACGAAACTAATCGCGTGGCTTCCGAAATGATGGAACGCTCAATTGATTTATATTTAAAAGATTCCGATGCGGAAACTGTAATTAGTAAATGTCGCGATGATTTTTTAATTGGTGGGCGTGGCGTGGCTCGTGTTTGCTATGATCCAGAAAAAGAAATTACATTAGAAAATGACGAAAAAGAAATAGATGCTTCTGAAAAGAAATGCCGGATTGAATATGTTGATTGGAAAGATTTTAGAATGTCAACCGATAAAGAATGGTCAAAAGTTCGATGGATAGCCTTTAGACATTATAAAACCCGCGATGAATTAGTTGAAGATTTTGGTGAGGAAAAAGGAAGCGCAGTTGCTTTAAATGCGACAAGATTAAGTGAGGATAAAAATAAAAAAAACAACAATGATTTATTTTCCATGGCTGAAGTGTGGGAAGTTTGGGACAAAGAAACCAAATCTTGTTTATTTTTAACGCTGAACGGTGGAGGCATTCTTTTATCAAACGATGAAGACCCTTATAATTTGAGAGATTTTTTTCCAATAGCCGCACCACTTGGCTCAAATTCTAATCCAATTGACTTAAGACCAATTCCGCTTTACAGACAATACAAAACGCAAGCAGAAGAATTAAACACAATTGACACCCGCATTCGTTCTTTAGTTGAACAGTGCAAGGCAACTGGTCTTTATTCGTCAATCGCTGAAAAATCTGATATGGTTGGTTTATTTAATGGTGACGATGGCACTATGACGCCAATGCTTTCAACGGGAAATCAAAAGATTCAAGATTTAGTGATGTTTAAACCTCTTGGCGAAATCATTGCAACAATTGCGCAATTAAACGACAGGAAAGACCGCGTAATTTTTTCAATTAGAGATATTACGGGCATTAGTGATATTGTACGGGGCGTAACCACCGCCTCAGAAACGGCAACGGCTCAGCAATTAAAAGGAAACTTTGCAATTAGTCGAATTCAGCCGTTACAAAAAGAATTAGAGTTTTGGGTTAGAGATTTAATCAGATTGCTTTGCGAGTTGACTGTTGAAAATTACACTATTGAAGAATTAGCGCAAATGACTCAACTTAAAATCGTTGACATTTTAGCAATTGAAAAAGCACAAACAGCCAAATTAGATGCTTTATTAAAAGAGGCACAATCACTAACCGACCCTAATAATCCTGAGCAAGTTGCTAGCTTAGAGCAACTTAACGAGCAAGCTAAAGAACAGTTTAAAAAAACAATGAAGAAGCCCTTAGAAGATTTAAAAGGCTACGCGATTACACCAGAGCAAGGCGCTGAATTGCAAAAACTTATTAAAAATGATAAGCTTAGAACTTTTGCAATTGATGTTGAAACCGATTCAACTATCAAAATTGACCAACAGCAAGAAAAAACTGATCGCATTGAATACATCCGCTCAATATCTGAGTTTTCAAATTCATTCTTTCCGTTGGTGCAGTCTGGCATCATTACGCAAGATGCTTTTAAGCAATTTATGTTGTTTATCTCTAAGCCTTATAAAGTTGGCCGCAATGTTGAAGAAAGTTTAATTGCGCAAGAAGAACAAGAGCCAAAAGGACCAAGCGCCGAGGAAATGCTTGCGCAGGCTGAAATGCAAATTAGACAACAAGAATTGCAATTAAAGGCTGAAAAACAAGCAACTGACGCGCAATTTACGCAACAAGAATTAGACATTAAAAAAGCGGCGCTTTTGCAAGAGCAAGCGCTTCATCAAGACAATTTACAATTTAACGATGCTAATAAAGCGGCCGATAGAGAGCATGAATTAGTAAAAGATATTACTGGTGCAAGAACGGCATTAATGAACGCACAATCTTTAGCACAAACGGAAAATATAAATCAAACTATTAGGGACTCCAATAAACAAACTTTTGTATAAATAAAAATAGGATAATTATGAAAAAATCTACAAAAAAAGGTACTAAAAAAGGTGGAAAAGGTTATTAAATAATAATTTTCTTTAAAAATAAACATGCCAAAAAAAACTGTAAATTTAAGTCTAAGCAAAGGCGATAAATCTCCTTCGGGCGGATTAACCGCAAAGGGCAGGGCAAAATATAATAATGCTACTGGAGGCAATTTAAAGCCACCAGTTAGTGCAAAGCAAGCAAAAAAAAGCCCTACCGATGCAAATCGTAGGAAATCTTTTTGCGCAAGAATGTCTGGAGTTGAAGGACCAATGAAAAAAAATGGCAAGCCTACAAGAAAGGCGTTAGCGTTAAACAAATGGGATTGTTAAATGACTACAAAAAGACTAACTTATGTTGACGGTGAGGCTCACTGGGTAACAATTGAAGATTATTCAACGGGCGCACTAAAAAGAAGTGTTCTCGGCAAAGACCCAACAATTGACCAACAAATAAACGACAAAGGCGGAATTTATAGCCATTTAGATAATAAAGTTTATACAAGTAAGGCAAATTATTTAGCATCTATTAAAGAAGCTGGTTGCCACATTAAAGATTATTAAAAAAAAGTATTTGACAATTATTTATATTAAAGTATTTTAATTCTAAATTTTATCAACAAACAATAATTTATGCATCAAGTTCAAGATCAGTTAAGAGAAAAATTATTAGAAAGTGTTACCAAAATTGAGGATTCTAAAAATCCAATTGTTGAAATTGAAAAAGAAATAAAAGAAAATATTGAAGAAAATATTGAAGAAGATGTAAATGATTTAAAAGAAGAGGCGGAATCTACTGATAACACAGAAGAAGAGCCAGAAGAAGAAGTAAAAGAGAATATTGAAACCAAGGGCGTTGACCTAAAAAAAACTCTTAGCGGACAACCGCGAGAATTTAGGGAAGCCGTTGAATTAATTAAAGACCCCGAAGCACAAGCCAAGGTTATAGAAGCAGGCAAAATTTTGCGTGCTAGGGAAGACCAAGTGAGACTTGAGTTAGGAAACACAAAAAAGGAGATGGCTAATTTTAAAGCTTTTGACGAATCTTTAAAAAAGAACCCAATCCAAGCACTAAAAGATTTAGCTAAATACGCTAAAATTGACATTAACAGCTTGATAGAACCTGTTGAGGATGAGTACGATTATCGCACCCCTGAAGAGATTGCTAGAGACAACCATTACAAGAACATTGAGTCTAGGCTCGCACAGATAGAAAGACAGAAACAAGAAGAAACAGCAGATATAAATGCAAGAGAAATTGAGCAATTTAAATCTGCTAAAAATAGTGATGGTGAAATTAAATTCCCTCATTTTGAGAAAGTTAGGAACAGTATGGCTACTTTTTTTATTGAAGAAAGCCCGCTATTTAATCCTGATTTAACTCTGGAGCAAGCTTATAAAAAGGCAGTGATGCTTGATGATGAGCTTGTTGAATTGAGAGATGCTGAAATCACTAGAAAGGCAACAGAAAAGCGTAAAGAGGAATTAGAAAAAGCCAAGAGGCTAAAAAAATTCTCAGGTAGAACTTCAAGTGTGAATGTTGCTCCCGCCAATCCAAGAGCCGCACTAAAAGATATTGTTTCTAAACATTTTGCTGGCGCGTTATAGATTTTTACAAATTTTTAACAACCTTAAAAAATACAAAAAATGCCGAATCCAAATTCAACTGTTGGGCAATTATTGACTACTACTTTGGACAACTACGCTCCTAGTATTATTGATAACATCACCAACAACCACCCTTTGCTTGAAAAATTGAAAGCAAAAGGAAATATCGTTAAAAAATCAGGCGGTGTTACTTTCCAAGAAAAAATTAGTTACGCCACAAACGGAACTGTTCAATATCAAGGCGAGTATGACACTTATAATACGACTCCTCAAGATGTAATCTCGACCGCAACTTTCGCACAAAAAATCTTAACTGGTACTGTCACCATGACTGATTTAGAGTATGCGCAAAATGCTGGTCCTGAGCAAATTGTTGATTTGTTAGCCGAAAAAATGAAAGTTCTTGAAGCTTCATTATCTAACCAAATCGGAAGCTCAATTTATGCTGATGGAACTGGTTCTGGTGGTAAAGAAGTTGGTGGTTTAAAACTTTTAGTTTCTGACGCTCCAACCACTGGAACTGTAGGACAAATAAACCGCGCAAATTATTCTTTCTGGCAAAATAAATTATATGATTTCTCAGTTGAATCAGTAACGCCTTCTGCCACTACTATTCTTGCCGCTTTTAACCAATTATATTTAAGATGTCAAGCTCAAATGGGTAAACTTCCTGATATGATTGCCGCCGATAGCGTGTATTTTAGTTATTTTGAAACCGCAACCCAAACTATTCAAAGAATTTCTTCTGATAAAATTGGCGCGATGGGTTTTGATAATCTAAAATACAAATCAAGCGATGTATTCTTTGATCCAGAATGCCCTGCTGAACACGCATATTTTATAAATACAAATAACATTTTTCTGAAATATTTAGGGGAATCATTGTTTACAAAAGGAGAGGCAACTCGCCCTTATAATCAAGCAGCTTATGTCGTTCCAATGACTTTCTTTGGAAACATGACTATTGATAATGCAAGAGTTCACGGCGTAATGCACGCTTAATTAACAACAATTTATAAATAAAAAATATGTCTACTTTTTCTCCTGTCGATGGTAAAGTGATTCCACAAGCCATTGCCGATACTTCAACAACTCAACTCTTGCCATTGGGCACTAGAGTTAAAGCTGTTGATATTGCCTCTACTGCTTACGGTGAAGGCGAATTTATCTATTTAAAAGGCGTTGCATCTACTGTTGTAGGTTCATGCGTTCTTATTAATCCAGATGATTTTTCAACTTCTTTATTGGCCGCTAATGATATTGGTGATGTTGGTTTTTCAATGTCAATAAATGTCGCTTCTAGTTATGGTTGGTACCAAATCTATGGTAAAGCTGTAGGTAAAGTTTTGGCCGCTTTTGCTGACAACGCAAATTGCTATGGAACTGCTACTGCTGGATCTATTGATGATGCGATTGTTGCTGGCGATAGAATCAAGAAGTGCAAAGGTGCTTCTGCAATCGATACGCCTTCAACTGGTTTGGCTGAGCTTGAAATAGCTTATCCATTCGTTGATGATGGTTTAGCTGCTTAATTGTAGTTAAATTATTTTGAGGGGCTTAAAAAACCCCTCTTAATATTAATTTAAAATAAAAAAAATGACAAATTTAATTCTTAATGTTGAGCCAAACCAATTAGTAGCTGATCAAGGTTTAATGATAGCTTTTTTTGATAAACAAAATGAAACCACTAAAAATTATGACCTTTGGGTTCATATCACAATTCCTAACGACCCAGGAACAATAATTATTAGAAAAGCCACTGAAAAAAATATTTATGTTGAAGGCGAAAAAACTTTGGTTCACGAAAAAGATTTATATAAAACTGCTTTTAATAAATATCTTAATTTGAAAAAAAATGGTAAACCAAGTCTTCAAACTGAATTAGATAAATTAAGAGCAGAAAATGAGGCATTAAAAGCTTCAGCGCTTTCTGTTGCTGATTTAGAAAATGCAGAAGAAGATAAAAGAACCGCTTCTGAAATTAAAGCCGAACTTGATATTTTAGGCATCGAATATAAAGGAAACGCTTCAAAAGAAGTTTTATTAACCCTATTAAAAAAATAGATGAGCCTTTTAACAATCGCACAATCAATTTTAAAAGAAACCAAATCTGGAAGCGTTCCAACTTCCATAATTGGCAATACTGAGGATGTTGCGAAACAAATCTTAGAAGTAATGACAGTGTCAATTACTGAATTGGCGCGGTCTTTTAGTTGGCAGGAGCTTCAAAAAGAAAAAACATTTAATACAATAATTGCAACAAAAAATTATGATTTACCAACTGATTTTGATAGATTTGTAAATAATACTTTTTGGAATAGTACAACGCAACACCCGGTTATGCCAGTAACTCCTGAAGAATGGAGAGTCCTAAATAACCAAGGAATTACTGGCGGAACTGGTTTTAGTTATTCAAGAATAAGAGCGGGGCATGTTGTATTATTTCCAACTCCCGCCGCAGTAGAAACATATATTTACGAATATATAAGTAATTTAGTTGTTCTAAGTTCTAGTGGAACTGGTCAATCAGGATGGCTAGCAGATACAGATGTACCAGCTATTGACGCGCATATTGTTAGACTAGATGCAACTTGGAGATGGCTAAAAAATCAAGGTCGCCCTTATGGTAAAGAAGAACAAGTTGCTAATAATGCAGCCGCCGAAAGAGCAAGAGCCAACGGTGAAAGAAGAACAATAAAACATTATTATTACGACAATAAAATTAAAGTCGGTTATCCAACTCAAATTGTTCCATAATGGTATTAACTTTAGGTAAATCTTATCCAACACTAGACCAAGAAAGAAACGGGCAGGCTCTTAGAGTAAATGTCCCTTCTCCTTCTGGTGGATTAAACACTAAAGATAGCGAAAGTGCTATGGAACCAACCGATGCCGTAATTATGGAAAATTGGTTTCCTGGTCAAGGCTCTGTCACAACTAGAAAAGGATTTACACAATATGCAACTGGTTTGTCTGGCTATGTTGAAACTTTGATGGAATACAACGCCAATACAGTTAGAAAGCTTATTTGTGCTAACGGAAGCACGCTAAATGACATCACAAACCCCGCAAGCATTGTAAGCGTAGGCACTGGATTTACTAACGCAAGATTTCAGTGGGTAAATTTTAACGCTAATTTAATAATGGTAAATGGCGCTGATACACCGCAAACATTTGATGGCACTACTTTAACCGCAAGTACCATAAGCGGAACTGGTTTAACGGTTACCGAATTAAACGGCATAAATCTGCATAAAAATAGAGTCTATGTTTGGAACTCTAACGCTCAAGATGTTTGGTATGGAGCAACCAACGCAATTGGTGGGACATTTACAAAATTTCAATTATCAAGAGTAGCGCCGTTTGGTGGCAATCTTGTTTCGATGATGACATGGAATTTAGATGGTGGAAACGGCGTTGATGATTATGCGGTGTTTTTAATGTCAAGTGGTGATGTGCTTCTTTACCAAGGTTCTGATCCTAGCACTTGGGCTTTGCTTGGAACTTATAAAATAGGTCGTCCAATAGCAATAAGAGGAGCTAAAAAAGTTGCCGGCGATATAGTTATTATAACCGATCAAGATTTTGTGTTTTTTAGCGAAGTATTTAAAAATGACGGTTCAGTTACACAAAGAAGTAAATTATCAGGCGCGGCAATTAAAGCGGTTAATGATTATAGCTCAAATTATGGTTGGGAAGTTGCGATGTATCCAAAAGGCGGTTGGCTGTTGATTAATGTCCCTGTAGCAACCAACACAACTTATCACCAATACATTCTAAATACAATAACGGGCGCGGCTTGCAAATTTACAGGAATGAATGCCAGCACTTGGGGAATGTATAACAATAATCTTTATTTCGGCGGAAATGGTAAAGTTTATAAAGCCGATGATGGCTACAATGATAACGGCGCAAATATTGTTTGTGACATTCAGGCCGCTTATAATAATTTAGGAAGCCCGCAAGAAAAAGTAGTAAATAGTTATCGAAATACTATAAAACTCGATGGCAGTGCGGTTGTAAATTCTATAGTCAATTTTGATTACGGTAGGGGCGAAACTTCGCAAAATTCGTCTTCTGTTGCAAGTGGTTCTTTTTGGGATGTTGCTCTTTGGGATGTAGCTTTGTGGAGTCCCGAAGGTTTAACAAGAAACGAATTAATTTATGCAAGCGGAACGGGCGTTGACCTCGGAATGAGAATAAAAACAAGCATAAACGGACAGCAACTTAGTTGGTACAGAACCGACTACAGTGTTTCTGTTAGTAACATAATATAAAATAAATATATGGGTATTGGTAAAAAATTTAAAAAAGCATTACAACCCGCGGCTGTTTTAGCCTCAGTTGGAATAGGTGGTAACAATTTTTTAGGAACGAGTAGAAATGTTTTTGGAGGAAAAGGTGGTATTAGCGCAGATATATTTACAGGTAAAAAAAATCCCGATGGAACTGCTTTTGTACCTACAGAACAAGAAATAACAACCGCTAATCTTTTTCAAAACCTTTCGCCTGAACAAAAAAAAGATTTACTTTTAAACAATCCTAACATTTACACGCCACAGGGTTCACAAACTTATGACCCACTTACTAATAGTGTAAGCCTTAATGAAAGCGACTTTACTAAAGCTGAAAGACTAAGACAAGAAAGTTTATCAAGTCAATTGACAAGCTCTTTAAGCGGTGATTTTTCAAATAATGGACAAGCAATTCAAGATGCAACTTTCCAAAGAGGTAAGGCACAAATTGACCCTATTGTTAAACAACAAAAACGAGATTTAGCTCAACAATTAGCAGACCAAGGAGTTCCGGCGGGAAGTGAGCAATATAACGAGGCAATGAATAGAATGGACGATGCAGTTGCACGCCAATATACTGATTTAAGCCAAGCTTCTATTCAAACTGGCGAGCAAGTTAGGCAGTCAAGATTCAATGAAATATCTTCTTTGCTTGGAAGGTCTCAGGTAGGGGCTGGCACTTCGTTTGGTGGTTATCAGCCAAATTACAACGGTATTGATTTAGCTGGTTATGCGCAACAACAAAGTTTACAAAGTCAACAATTATCATTTTTAGGTGAACAGGCAAGAAAAAATAGAAAAACAGATCGCAATAACGCTTTAATTCAAGCAGGTGCAACATTAGGAAGTGCGGCGTTTGGAGCGCCAACAGGTACATTTTCCGATATAACTTTAAAAGAAAATATTAAACAAACAGGAGTTTCGCCAAGTGGAATTGTTATTTACGAATTTGATTACAAAGATAAATCACTTGGTCAATATAGATATTCTGGTGTTATGGCTCAAGATTTATTAGAATCGCACCCGTCCGCTGTAATTAAAAACAACGATGGGACTTTAAAAGTAGATTATTCACAAATTGATGTTGACTTCAGGAGGGTTGATTAATGGCAGTAAAAAGAAATTCTATGGCGCAAGCTTTAACAAAACCACAAACTGTTCAAAGAGCAGCTTTAACGGTGCCTAATATTAATACTACAGGTACAACACTTTTTGGAAATAGCACTGATATTTTTCAAAATTCCGCTTCCGCTCAACAGGATGCTTTTGGGCAAGCTTTGATAAATAAAGCTGTAAGCGGACAAGGCTTTGACCCCCGCGGTGGTATTGGTGTTGCTGTTGCTCAAATTGCAACGGCTGGCATCGGCGCTTGGGCGCAAAATACAGCAAGAAAAGAAATAGCAGAAAAAGAAGTTGGTCGTCAACAACAATTAAGTTCATTATTAACTTCAAAAGGTTACACGCCAGAATCCGCAAGCGCTATAGCTTCAATGACTACCCCCGAAAGTGGCTCTAGTATTATTGGAAGCTTTATTAGTCAAGATATGGCTAAAAACGACCCCGCAACACAATTAAGTTTACAAAAAACTCAAGCCGAAATAAATAAACTTAATGCAGAAACTGGAAAAACTAGAAGTGAAGCTAGATATGGTGGTGGCGCTCCTGCTCCAACTGGCTATTCATATAATCCCGATGGAAGCTTAAAAGCGATAAAGGGCGGACCAGCCGATCCAGCAAGTAAACCGCTATCTCAAGATGCTGCTAAAACTTTAACGGTTGCAAGAGATGGTTTAAGCGCTTTAAATAATATTCAGGCACAATTTACAGATGCAAAAACTGGCGCGTTTAAAGAAGAAAATTTTAAAGGAACCACAAGAGCCTCAAAAGTCTTGCCTACTTTTTTACAAGGCGAAAAGGCGCAAGAATTTACAGCTTTTCAAGCAAATTTAATCGATACAATTGGGCGTTTGCGTTCTGGTGGTGCAATTGGAGAAGAAGAAGAACCTAGATTTCTAAAAATGGTTCCTGATTTTGGCGATAAACCCGAAACTTTTAAAACAAAAATAAAACAATTGCAAGCAACATTTAATAGCGTTGGATCTGGCATTGATCCTAATTTTATAAAAAATCAAAACATACAACCAGCGCTTCCGCAATCTATGCCAGAACAAATTGGTTTTAAATTATTAAATGTGAGGGACAAATAATGCCAATAGCAACAGTGCAATTGCCTAACGGGAAAATAGCTGAATTAGAAGTTCCTCAAGGCGCTACTCCTGAACAAATTGAAAGCTTTGTGATGAGTAACCCCGAACTTAGTGGACAACAAGCGCAAGCCCCTGAGCAACCTATACAATCGCCCGCAGAATTAGAACAAATTGCGGCTAAAAAACAAGCTTATTTGCAAGAAAATTTACCAGCTTCTCAGGGTATAGTCGGACTTGAAACTGTTGAAAATGTAGGAAGGGGCATAAATACTGG
>Ga0070748_1001277_pt1 | contig 11742 bp, 16 predicted proteins | sample VirMetDEL_Nov_12_FD_77015 | JGI IMG/M metagenome (GOLD analysis project Ga0070748, IMG submission 77015) | Aqueous microbial communities from the Delaware River and Bay under freshwater to marine salinity gradient to study organic matter... | ecosystem: Environmental > Aquatic > Marine > Coastal...
ATGCTAGTAGTAGCACCGCTCTGTATTTCTATAGTATTACTCACTGACGTCTTCGTTTACTTTAAACACTCCATACATCCAAGTCACAATAGTTGAACCTTGAACGGACTGTAAATCGTAAACGTAGATGCCACCATCTATAGTTGCCATAATAGACGCTGGAGAAGAAATCGTGAGTACGCCATTGGCATCACTTACAAAACCGAAGTCGTTATCAGCATCATCATCAGAGTCACCACTAAGAGCAAATGAAGTTGAGGTGTCAGACTCACGAACTTGCATCACCCAGTCATAACCGGTAGATAAATCAATAACCACTCCGTCTTCGTCTTTAAATGTAAGCTCTAAGGTAAATGTATCTCCCTTTCTACAGGTGATATCTACTCGTGATGCTATGTCTAAGTTTACGCTGGTTGCCATATTACAAAGGTACTAATTTACTGATTACCAAGAAGTTGACTTAAGCTATTAGAATTGTCTTGTAACTCATCTCGTTTACCTTGACGTTGAGACAATAACTTAGATTGCTCTACAGCTTGTTTTTTAACACGCTCGTCTTTGCGATCTTCTTTCATTGCTTCATCTCTAGCTTCAGCACCACTTTCAATTTGCTGTTCTGCAAGACCGTACTCGCCTTTCATTTGCTCAAGCTGAATTTTCATTTGATGCTCCATTTGAGCGTACTGCATTTTAAGCTGGTACTCAAACTCTTTTTTCTGCATATCCAACTGTGCAAGAACTTGCTGCTTCTGTAAATCAACTTCAACAGCTGATTGCTGCTGCATAGCTTGAGCTTGTGATTGCGCTTGTACGTTCTGTTGTGCTATAGCCTGTTGTTGTGCTATACGTTTTTTTCTACGTATAATCAGTAAACGCTCTGCCTGGTCAATGTCTTTTAACTGACGAATAGCAATAGCGTCTTCAAGGTCTATTTCTTTTTGAGCCAGAGCAATTTGTATATTTTGCTCAAGGTACTGACGGTCCATATCGTTAAGATCACTGAGAACCCGGACACCAAAGTTGTACATTGGAAGATCTCTAAAGCTTGATAAGACAGACATATTAGTCTTGCCAATAGCTTTCTCATATACCTTAAATATAACTGACTCTATAGGAAGTATCTGAACGCATTTTAAGATGTCCTCACAGACTTTTCTGTAAAGAATCATACTAGCATTCGTAATATCATAGATAGCGTTGTTACCGGCATTTACAGCCATTTGGTTTACACCTACTAACGCTTCTCCTTTTGGAGTTGTACCGTCCATTACCTCGTTGATACCTGTAGCATCACGAATCATACGTAAGTAATGATTGTATAATGCAATAAGCTCGTTGATATTACGGATTGTATTTCCAATCTCACGAATAGGAGGATTCTGGAAACCGCCTTCTGGATTCTTACTACGATAGTAGAAGACACCTGTTTGTTCGTAAATGTCTTGAATATCTAAAGGTTGTAAATCACCACCACGACCCAGGTCAACATTCTCCAAACCTTCAATATCAACCATGATACCGTCCGGCTTACTCTTAGCAATTGCTTGCTGTAGTTTCAAGTGCGTAAGTTGCAACTGATCGGCAAACCCAATAACGCCAGATACCAAAGACTTAGGTATCATGTTACGCATGTTTACAGAAGTTACAGAATACGATAAGCGAGCCCTGGATATATCGTGGATATTCTTAGGGATATTGTGTTGTTTTCCGTAGTTAAATAAGTGGTCTGTACCAATAATATACATACCACCATAAACAGTAGCGTTCTGCATGTATACTGGCTCACGATCGTAAACGGAATTCTTAGGAGCTTCATATTCTTCTCCTTTGTAATAGAATCCCATGTTTCCATGACGAGACATCTTGTTTTCGTAGATCATAGAATCTACAGATAAGAACTCAAAGTCTAATACTTCAATGGTATACTCATCATAGCCGTATTTATACTTGTTAAGTTGCTTGTCGTAGTATTTTTCTGTAAAACGTTCAGCGCTATTAGAATGCTTATTCATCACATTCTGAGCCATCTCAGTATACTCTTTTTCTGTAAACTGATCACCAGCTAACCGCTTGAGCTCCATAATGCTCATACGCTTAATATGTCCAGCATAGACTAAGTCAGAAAACGTAGGGTCATCAGTATAGTTATGTATAAACATTGAAGGGTCTACATAATCCTCGGTAACACCGTAGTTGGGGTCATTGCTGCGTTTTGCAACAGCCATACCACAACTGATAATATCTTCAACACATCTGCGGTATATACGCTCATCAAAGTCATTCCACTGTAGTGTAAGTTGCGTTGCAAGTTGACCAGCAACCTCAGCATCTGTTTTTACATTTGTTTCTAGAAATATTTCAGCTTCTTCTGGAGTATCTGGAAGGGTATCTGGATCTACTTGTGTTTGCAGACCAGAAGCTTTAGCTTCCGCAATCATCTCTTTATTTTCAATCTGTAAAGCAATCATCTTCTTTTTTACATCCTTCTCGCTTTGAGAAAGTGGATCGACAGCTTCAATTTGAGGATAACGATATGATGATATGATTTTGTTTGCTACAATCTTAACAAACTTAGGAACGATAGGGACTGGAGTCCAGTCAATAGACAGTAATGATCCATCGTCATTACCGGGGTCTAAACTATTAAGTATCTGTTTGTAGATACGAGTGTCTTGTGTACCGTTTGCGTACATGCGTGACTGCTCAAACTCTTTGTACCTTTTTTGATACAAACTTCCCTCTGTGTCTAATCCTCCCCATTGATTCATCATAGCCTTAGCATACTCTAAGCCATATTCTTTCTGGCTTTTTTCAGCATGCTTTGCTAATGGGTTAGGGAAACTTCCTTTCTTTGTTACATTCATCTTTTCGCTGAATATTAATCAGAAACAAAGATAGATAATTTATTAACGCTGAATTACCTTGACTTTACGGAAGAATTTCTTATTGCTGTTATCTTTCTTCTCTTGTTTTTTAATTGACTTTTGAGCAGCCATAAGCGCAAGACCAGAACTAATACTAAGGTCAAACTTGGTACGGTCATCTATCTTAAAGTTGATCCAGTCTTCCAGAGTATTGTCAAAAAACATTTTACCATAATGACCTTCTTCGTTTAACCCAACATATTCGTGTATATACGCTTCAATAGACTGAGCGTGAGCCTGTATGATATCTTGAGAGTTTGACGGTATGCCTTTTGTTTTTGTAGCACTACGTGATCCACCACCTAAGTGTACAGGTCTATCCATAAGGTAACCATCGTACCCCCTGTTCTCAAAGTACCTAGCAATACCGTACTTGTTATTTTCTATAAGTATCATATACCCGTAAAAAACAGCAGACATAAGAACATCCTCGTAGAATATTCTAGCCAGTGGTGGACGTGAAGCATACTCTAATACAAACATATTTGATGGATGCTCCATATTTATTTTGTTATACAAATGCAGTGCACCCTTAGATCCTCTACCATCTACAGTTGTATCAAGGTCATAGCTATCCACACCCCCTACGCCTAGCCATGCATTACCAGGAGTTTTCTTACCTCTCTCTGTTACAACTTTATTACGCATTTCGTCTGGCGGCATCCAGGCTATTCTAAATCTACCATTAGGATCTGGTCTAAATACAACCTTTGTATCTTGAACTCCGTTTTCCCAAACAAAATTTCCTCTAACCACAGGGTTAGGATAGAGCTCCATATTGTTTTCTAGCTGCTCATATATCTTAGCAATATTAAAAGTAGACGATTTAGTGGAGTCACGAAACGCCTCATCCATGGTAAATGGAAACTGTCGTATAACCTCATTTAAATCATAGCTGTCGTTTGATAATGCCTTGCGCTCGTTCTTTAAAAACGTTTTAGCGCCTATCTCTATCATCTCATTATCGACACCAAGCACAGGTTTCTCTGGGTTATCTACAACTGGATTCCCGTATCTATCAAAGAAACCTTCTAGCGCCTCATACGCTGGTATAAATATCTTGTATAAACCACTTTTAGTTCTCCCATTATCATTACGTTCAGTTGGATCAGAATTGTAAACCAACTTTTTAAAGTTTCGCCCTCCTTTGTCTAATGGGTTAACTGTAGATCCAACCATAGCCTTTCCTATAATCTTACGACCCACGAGTAAACATGTTCTATGTATGCGCCATATCTCAGTTATATCTTCGGGCTTTTCTATTTTACCAGCCTCATCAAGGAAGAGATAGTGTAACTTCTCACCATCATAAGCATTGGACGTAGTGTTCTTCCAGTTGATAATCGTATCTAAAGCCTCACCTCTGTTTGTTGTTTTATTGTTTTTTGTAATACGTTTTGATGGCTCACGGAATGCCAGCTCTTGACGTGGGTTAGTAGTACCGTCCTGGATAGGCTTGAAGAAGAATGGATAGTTCCGGTATATTGGCATTATCTTCTTCATAAAGACATTCTCTTGCGCATCCTTACCTGTCTTAGATACGATACCAAGAAGTTTGTCTTTAACCTGAGTGCCTTCATCAGACAAGTTACCAGAACACATCTGCGTATACCCCGAACGTCTACACTTTACATAGACCTGCCCCATGGACCGTGGGTCATGCTCACAAGCAACAAAATGTCGTGACAGCCGGTTCTGAAACTCTAGGTAGCTAGGATATCCAATATCAATCTTAGACCACTGCAAGAACATGTAGTGGTGACCGGTAATATAGGTGGGCTCACCGTTATTCATAAACCACACACCGTTTCTACGTCTATCAAATTCCTTACGTATAAACTCTGTATACCTTTCCTTAAAAGGCTTGGGCATATCTGTCCAATCATCCATAGACCTAATCTTTATCAAATCTGACGGGGGATCTATCCTACGCCAGTATTGCTCTTCTTTTTTTAGGTCGCTAAATAATATGTCTTTCTTTTTAGGAACAGCTGGTAGTTGGAGGTAAACATCAGATATGTTAATCACTTCACCACTAGTACCCTGTGGGCATATGTTTACTACAGGTTCATCAAAACCCTCTATGTTTACTAAACCAGCCATCTATTTCTTTGCAAACTTCTCGCTAAAGCCAGAGCTGTAGTCTACCTCTTCTTTTATATTACCTGTTTTCTTCAGCTCTTTAAGCATTTGCTCTAGCTTTTGATATTCTGTTATTAGCTCCTTTGCATCTATTGCTGACTGCTTTATACTTTGCAGTTCAGACCTACGCTGGCTACCGCTCAACTCTTTGTCTACAGGCTTTTTAATTTCTTCTGTAATGTTTTCAATAGCTATAGACATAGCGTGCAGAAGCTCTTCGCCAGCGTTTACACTGTCAAATTTTTTTCTACGTCCCATTAGAATCCAGTTGCGTAAATATGTGTTATGTGTGTACGGTAGACCTCTTCACCATCTATCTCCATGCGATAGTCAGCGTTCTTCATGATCATTACCTTGTCGCCCTTTTTAAGTCCGAGCTCTTGTACAGCTGGCGAATCGTAAAGAACATAACCAAACATGTTGTATTCTGGCTTTTTGAGTTCGGTAATAATGCCGCTTTCAGTAACTTCTTCATCCTCCTGTTCTTCTGGTGTTAAGAAGATCCATTCAGAAAGCAAGTGTATTTCCCCAGTATCTTGACACTTATATGCATAAGCCTGGGTGTTTCCGCTATTATAGGGATCAAATCTGACGAAGTATATATCATCTTCTAAGAGCTGACCTTTACCTTCGTTTGATATAACGACATGATGATGGAAGTAGAGTGTATCTCCAGGTTTGACTCCAGTGTTATACTTCTCTGGGACCGCATAGACCTCAGCAGACATCTTTCTGTTTTCAAACTCATTCCATTTTGGATCTAGGTATATTGACTTATCGCCAATCTTTAGCTCCTCGTTAAAAGCCTTAGGCATCCTAACGAAGAAATCGTGCAGTGATCTCATCTTAATTAAATTTAAGTAGTGTTAATTATCTAACACAAACTTACGAAAAATCACAGTCGTATTCTAGAAGCACCGGCATGTCCACTGTAGACTTCCACAGCATCACACCATCTTTAGGGTGTTTGATATAAATAAGGTATTGTGTTTTTCCGTACTTGTGTAAGTACTTTTCATCGAGTATAATAGTGTCTACAATAGACTCACCAGCTCGCTGACCTATATAATAAGCCATAGCCTTTAGGGGGTTATCCCCTATAATAATCTTACGTATCATTTTATTTAATTTATATCTCCGTTTCTACGGGCTAAGTCAATCCAATAGTCAATACTACTTGGGTCTGGTTCGTTTTCTTGTCGGTATGCTTCAACACAGTAAGAGAGAAGATCGTCTAATTCTTCTTCATCTGTTACAGAGAATGAAGACAGTAGGTTCATGTTAGCACGCTCTTGACCTTCATCATCAAGATAAGCACTGTCCATATCTAAAAAACCAACAGCAACACAGGCAACAAACGAGTCTTCAATATCGTACTTCTTAGCTACAGATGCTATAGCGAGTATAAGCTCTTGTATCTCGTAGATAGCATCTTTTTCATTCTCTTTCATTAGTCAAGTTTAGTTAAAATAAATGTAGATGTAGTTAACATTGCAGCTCCACCACCTGAATTTCTAATAGTATAGTAAAGATCAGTATCTGCATCAACGTGACGAACTAAAGAAAACCCAATAGCTGTATTGCCCGTGCTTGCGTGCCCTCTAGTTATTGACTGTATAGTAGCTGCTGAACCACCACTAGGCTTTTCTGTAACATCTATAATAATGTCAGTGTTACCGGAAGTAACCTCTAGCATAAAGTTAACGTCTATTTTAACTAGTCCAGCTTGTTGAACAGTTACAGCACCTGTAGTAGTAGAACTGGTCTGAAAATGGTTAGCAGTATCGTTTACCTCGTGTGATGAAGCGTTGCTCCCATTACTTACAGCCGCCTGTGTTGGTGTTGCAGCTGAAGCTGTTAGAGTATACGAAGCGCTAGGTCTTAGCACCCACATTGGGTTTGCAAATGTAGGAGCGGCAAATGCAGAAGCGTTAAGCTCACGCTTTACAACATTATTACTACCATCAACAAATAAACCTGTTAGTTCAGAATCATCTGTAGTAGGCGCACTGTTAAAAGTTAAAGAGCCCACACCAACAGCTGTAGTAGATAGCTTTAATGCTGTTACATCGCCTGTACCATCCTCTACATTTTTTAATGTTGTTGTTACACCACCTTCTACTTGTAGTAGGTTTCCGTATTTATCCTTTACCTTTTGACCAGCCAATGTACTCATAACTGTATATTTAGTTAATTTTATACAAAGATACTAATTTAATAAAAGGCTTATGCCAAAGGGAAGAGTAGCAAAGACAAAGATGTTCAGAGATTTCTCCTATCTCAAGGAAAAATGGATGAAAGACAACTACCTAAAGAACTGGAGTATCGTAATGAGCGATATGCTTTCTAGGTATGATCTATCAGATAAAGAGATGCGGTTCATGCTCTTCGTCTACGACCTGGAATTCTTTACGATGGACTGGATTGCCGGAGAGTACAAGTATGAGAAAAGAAATATAGGACGTAGGCTTGTATACCCGCTTCTTAAAAAGGGGTACATCTATAAGCATTTTGACAAGCTTACTCCGTCTACGGTTAGAGAAGATCATTTGTTTAGAGAAGAGAATAAATATAATTACCGTGTAAGGTACGCACTCAGCCAAAACGGTAGACTAGTTGTATCTAGATTCTATCGCAAGATGGCTGGTGAGGAACCTATTAGTGTGAAGCAATAGTTTTAAAAGGCTTCTTTAGTGACGCTCCTTTATGTGGTACGAACTTACCCTTGTGCTTCATAAGGTAATATCGCCCTCCTTTATCCATCCAGTGATATCCAGAGGGTGCGTCAACCATTACTTTTGCTGTTTTCTTTTTAGCCTTCACCACGCAACATTTTAAAGTCATTAGCATCTAGAACACCGTTGCCATTTTTATCAAGTTTTACTTGACCACCCTTTAGGTATTCTTTAACCTTGCCGCCAGCGTAGTATTTCTTTTTCTTAGCTTTCTTTTTAATCTTACGCTCTTGCTCTAGCATTTCTTTTGTAGGTTTCTTACCAGAGCCTTTTTTAGCACGGATGTTATCCCACAATCCTCTTGGGCTGTAGCTACCATCTTTACGCTTGATCATTTTCTTTTTCTTCTTTGCCTTTGCCATGTTATCTTAGTTTTTGACGCATTCTATCTATTGCTGCTCTGTTCATACGTACATAGTCAGCATCTTCTTGACCTCTTTTCTTTCTTACCTCACCTTCGGATGTATTATAAATATACTCTCCTGTTTGTTGGTTTAGCTTACGTGAGTATATCTCCGGTAGCACCCTGCGTAATGCAGGTAGTTTATTTAAATCCATATTAGGGAACGGCAGCTTTGGAGGTAGCTCTACCATTGTCTGCTTAGGCATGATAGGCTTCTTGCTTGTTGCTGTTACCCCATTTGTTTTATTGTTTGTACCTATATTAAAGTATGAGTATGCGCCATTAGATTTTCCTGGCTCATAGATACCTGCACTTACCGTAGCTCCTAAATTAGGATCGTAGTATGTTGTATCTGTAGGAACAGCAGCCCTAAGCATTCTATCCATAAACCTGTCTTGATACTTAGCTAGTGCTCCAGGAGTATTGTATAAAGCAGCAACCTTAGGATTCATATCTCTAGCAAAGGCATTAACCATATCTCTTTGATCTGGATCTTCCTCAAAGATTGGATCAACAGCTTCACCATTATAAATCTTGCGAGGCGCTAGATTAACAGTAGAAAGCGTGTCTACACCGTAAGGATTGGTATAATCAATTAGGTCAAGGTTCAGTGTATCTGAAGCCGACTTTCTCTTCTTAGGCTTTACTGGTCCACCTTCTTTATATTTTCTATACTTGCTCTTCACGCTTCTTACAGTTTTCTGATTTAGAACAGTAACATACCTCATCACTACCACAAGAGAAAGGGTGCTCTGCTGTTGTATTGATACCTGCTATTCGGTGTAACATACTCACTAACAGCACAATGCCTAGTAATATAATAATGCCTGTCATAGATACAAAGATAATCAATAAAATACTACAGCTGTTTGTCTCATATGGGACTTGATAATGTCATATATTTTTACTAACTTAGCATTGTGATTGAGATCAAACGAATGATTGAACTCATGTTCTTAAGTGAATCAGTTTATAGTTCAGAAATAAACTAATCCTAGTTCAGAGTGCCAAATCCCAAATCAAGGCACACTCTAAAATTCACGTTAAACACTACAATACGCCCAAACTATACCTGTGCCAGAACCATGCGTTCAGACCCAGGGATCCCCTTACAACAGCTGTTATTTACTTTGCATAGCAAGTATCCACCACCTAACAGATCTTTCCTAATACACCCCCGCAAATCCCTCCTCTGAGCAAAAACACAGCCTTTCTCCAATTTACAGCAATATATAACCCGAAAAAAGACCCCAGAAATATCTATCGGGGGGATTATATATATGTTTATCCGATAAAAATTGCGCACCTGAACCGATATCCAGACCACCCCGCCCCGACCAGTTGATCGTCTTTGTGCACTTTTTCAGCTTTTAGCACCGTTTACCTGTATCTGGTGCTCCTGTTCTGCCTGTATGGTGATCAATACCAACCCAACCAGCCCCAGACAACCGAAGCAACCGTACAACGTCCATAACGGGCACGTACTTTGTTAGCAGGGGCTATCCTTTGCCCGGTGTGTGAGCTGACCAGCTGACGAGTTGACGAGCTGATCAATTAAAGAGCCGAACACCTTGAACTGTTCATTTATTTTGTTGCGTTATGTTTGGTTTATTCACATTTGTTTATATATTGCATTCAATAACGAACGGTTAAACGTTTAACGTTCTTTGACATTTGGGAAAGTTTAAACAGATCTGACGAGCTCCAGTAGTGCGGAGCCAGTGCGCCAGTAATGGCGCCAGGGCTTAAGAAAGCCGAAACCTATGAACGGGCACACGTTCAACTCTGGCGCTCCTATATTGGGGGCGCTGGTCATCTGTTAACTAATTAAACTTTGAAAAATGGAGACTTTATCCAACTATGACCACGCAGAGCTGGACTTTGCGACCGGTAACTATCGTACACATTCACAATTCCTTGAAATCATAGACTCAGCGTTTCATGGGGTTTACTCACAAGCTAAAGAGCAATACAAAAAATATGCTTTTGATCCTAAGAGCTACATTGACCATATCGATGAATATTGCGAAGGGCTGGTAAATGACAACGTAAAAATTGAGTTACTTACTCAACTTGTTTACATCATTGATTAATTAAAGGAGCGCCCATTTAGGGCGCTTCTGGTTATCTGTTAACTAATTTAAACTTATTAAAATGGAAAATGCACAGAAAGTTTGGAGTGTTCAACAACTGCAAACATTGGATCGTTCCAACCCTTACAGTATTGGTTCTTTCGTGTTTAATTCCTCAGGGGAAATTTACTGCATTGACGAGGTGTTGGATATTTGGGAGGACTTGCAAGACGAGGAGCTTTTTTATTCAGTGAATTGGGAGAGTGAGCTATGGAGCGAAAGCGGAATACAAATACCGTCCGTTTACGCTGAGCACTAACAAGGAGCGCCTAATGGCGCTTCTTTGGTTATCTGTTAACTAAAACTAATTAAGATGAAGGTATACAAGGTATACAAGGCAAACGGAGACTTATACACGTCTTTTGATAATAAGACGGAAGCTGAAGACTTTTTGGAATTCGGATGCGCTGACGTATTTAGCGAAGGAGGATTTTATATGGAGGAGTCCTTAATTTGTAAATGTGGTAATGATCAAAACGTATATGAACGCCACGATGCGTACGGGTACGGAACGGGGAGCTGGTGTGATGAATGTATAGAAAACGGAAAATATCCATACAGAACTGACCGTTACTACGATTACTTCAACGCTGGGGAACATTTAGAATAGTAAAGAGCGCCATTGGGCGCTTGGTTATCTGTTAACTAATTTAAACTTTAAACAAGATGAAAACAACAGTATTTATTGGGAAAGCTGAGGTAAAATGGAAAGCTAAAAAGAACCCCATAGAACAGAAAATAAGGAGCTCACGTGATGCTTACAATTTATTAAAAGCGCACATTGGAAAAAAGATATTTGAACAAGAGCTATTTATTGTAATGTATATGAATAAGGCAAATAGCGTGTTATGGTTAGAAACCATTACGCAAGGATGCGGGGCTTCTTGCAGTGTAGATATTCCAGCTATAACGAGAAGGGCAATAGAAGGCACGTCTCACGCTGTTATTGTCGCTCATAACCACCCCAGCGGGAATAAGAACCCCAGTGAGAACGACAAAAGAGTAACAAAGAAATTGAAGAAGAACTTAGGGCTTTTTGATATTTCAGTATTAGACCATATTATCGTTTGTGAAGATGGGTATTATAGCTTCGCTGACCATGGCGAGAGATCGTTAGCCTAAATTAAGGAGCGCCAGTGGGCGCTCCGGTTATCTGTTAACTAATTAAACTATCTACTATGAAAAATAGAGTAGTCTTTACAATACCGGGAAAGGATATACTGGTAGTAATACGTAAAGGAAAGACCACAAACAAAAAGATTTCTAATGGTGCGCCATTGGTTCAAACGTACACTTTTAGCACTGCACAATGGGCTTTAGCCTCAACCAGTAAAGGCTTCGGAATGAAGAAATTCTTTGCGCTGGATGGAGCGAATTGTTTAGATTGTCCATATAGTGGTAATATG
>Ga0070748_1001278_pt1 | contig 11738 bp, 8 predicted proteins | sample VirMetDEL_Nov_12_FD_77015 | JGI IMG/M metagenome (GOLD analysis project Ga0070748, IMG submission 77015) | Aqueous microbial communities from the Delaware River and Bay under freshwater to marine salinity gradient to study organic matter... | ecosystem: Environmental > Aquatic > Marine > Coastal ...
ATTGCAGCGCACACCTTGAGTAACAAAATCTGCCGCGACGGCCTTGGTTAAGCCGATTACGGCAGCCTTGGTCATGCCATAGGTAAAGCGATTGGGTGCGCCCTTAATAGAGCTGGCGACTGACGACATATTAATGATAGAGCCACCACCCTTGGCAAGCATCGCAGGCAGAAAAGTGCGAATCATGCGATACATGGAAGTGACGTTGAGATCAATCGAAAAATCCCACTCTTTTTCATCACAGTCGAGAATGGTGCCGTTGTGTACATAGCCTGCACAGTTAAATAGGATATCTACAGCACCGATTTTTTCGCTCAGCGCGCGCACTTCTTCACTGTTGAGCACGTCGAGCTTATGGGTTTCGCACCCTGTTAATTCGCTCAGCGCAGCATTATTAATGTCCGTGGCTATCACGCGCGCGCCTTCAGCGGCAAACAGTTCGGCGCTCGCGCGGCCTATACCTTGTGCGGCCGCGGTGATGAGTGCAGTCTTACCTTCAAGTCGCTTCATAGTTATGTAAATCCGGCGATTAATAAAATTGAAAAGAAACTAAATACTCGATGAAATTGCGTAGCGAATTACGCGATCTGGCGCACGGGCAAACAACTCGGGCCAATAGGTTCAAATGCTTTATAGGTGAGAATAAATTCTTGATGGCCAAGATCTTCCGATACGCTGCGCGCACCCGCAGCAACGGCGAGAACAGATTGCATAATTTCTTCGCCTACTTGATCGAGGCTTGCTTCGCCCGCCAAAATCCGGCCCGCATTAATATCCATATCTTCAGCTAAGCGTTCATAGGTTTCTGGGTTGGCGCAGATTTTTATCACCGGCGAAATAGCCGAACCCACCACCGAGCCGCGCCCCGTGGTGAATAAAATCAGATGACAACCGCAGGCAATTAATTCGACAATTTCAGCGTTATCAGAAATATTGGGGAAGCCAAAACGCGGCTCGCCATCGGGGACAACATCGAGTAAATAGAGGCCACCTTGAGGAGGAATGTCGCCAGGTTTTAGTAACCCGCTAATCGGTGATGAGCCTGATTTAGAATAGGCGCCCATGGATTTCTCTTCGAGCGTAGTAAGTCCACCATCGGCATTGCCGGGCGCGAAGCTACCAAAACCCATGACGCGATAATAATGTTCGGCCTTGGCGACGCAGGCTTCAATTTCTACGCCTAGTTCAGGGGTAAGCGCACGCTCCGCCATGATTGTTTCACAGCCAATTAATTCGCCCGTCTCTTCAAAAATACAGCTAGCATTTGCCGCCACTAGCGCATCAAAGCAGCGCCCCACGGCAGGGTTAGCCGTAATGCCGCTGGTGCCATCGGAACCACCACATATGGTGCCCACAATTAATTCGCTCAGCGCCATGGGCGTGCGTATTGTTTGCGCCGCTTGCGCCTGCAAGCGCTGCACAGCGGCGAGGCCTTTGGCGATAGTCGACTTGGTGCCGCCCTCTTCTTGAATCACCAGCAATTCTGCAGGGCGCCCTGACTCGGTAATTTCACTGAGTAATTTTTCCCGGTTCATGCTCTCGCAGCCAAGCGAGACTAAAAGCACGCCGCCCACGTTGGGGTGCGTGCTCACCGCGCGCATAACGTCATAGGCATATTGGTTGGGATAACAACCGGGAAAACCGATGAGATGCACATCCATATCGTCAGCCATGTTGACGATTTTACGGGTCACATGATGCGCACACTCCACCAAGTAGGCTACCAATATGACGTTGCGAATACCTTTACGGCCATCGGCACGCAGATATCCAGACAGCGGTTGCGCTAAATTCATAGACATAGATTCCATAGGTTGACCGAGGAGGCACTAAAAAATGCACTTGGCCCGCGGCTGTTTTTCAAAAGCTCTCTCGTCATTATTCTGCCGTTTGCGTCATGGGCGTTTGCGCCTGACGACTGCGGGTATGAGAGGGGAGATAGTCACTCTTCATGTTATGCATGTGAACGTGCGCGCCTTTGGTCGCAGCGACAGTCATAGAACCTATAGACGCGCCATAGCGCAGCACCTTTTCACCTTCAGCAAGCGCGTGACGAGCTAGCTTGTGGCCCACCTGAATATCAGCGCTTGCAAGTATTAGCTCGCCATCGATGGCGATACTGTCGCCTACACTTATGCGCCTAACGCATACCAACACATTGTCACTGGGGTGCAGCAGCAGCGCCGAAGGCGCGCGAGCAGGCAAATGAGGTTTAACAGTCTGCGTCATAATGTGGTCTTTTAATCTGTCATTTTCTGACGTGGTTTTAATGGCCTAGTGCTGGCTTGGTTTTAATGGCTTAGTAATAGGTACTCGCGCTGTAAATTGCATTCAGCGATGATCCCTATGAATCGCTGCGCACGGGACAAGGTGCGGCAGAATCAATCAAACCTAAACGGTACAGTTCGATCCAAAACTCAGCGGGAATAACCATTTCCATCAAAGCCTCGGCTTGCTGAACTTCTTGTGCGCTAGCGAAACCCGCTAGCACAGTGGCAACCTGTGGGTGCGCAGCGGGAAACTGTAAAGCAGCAGCCGCGAGCGGCACGGCGAATTGCGTACAAACCGCCTCCAAACGTGCAACTTGAGACAAAATAGCGGCAGGTGCAGGCGCGTAGTTATAAAAACGTTGCCCGCGCGTACTCGCACCTGGCGCCAAAATGCCAGAATTAAATGGCCCCGCAGCGATTACCGCCACACCGAGTTCAGCACAGCGCGGTAAAAAGCTAAGATTCGCCGCTTGTTCCAGCAGGGTGTAACGCCCCGCGAGCAAGAACACATCAAAATCCCCTTGCGCCATAGCCTCTTCGCACACTTGCCATTCATTCGCGCCCAAACCTATAGCGCCCACCAAACCAGCCGCTTTTAATTCGCACATCGCCTTATAGCCACCCGCCATAAAACGATGAAACTGTTCAGGGTGTTGGGCACCATGAGTTTGGCTGCCTAAATCATGGGCGAGCAAAATATCAACTCGCGTCAACTGCAAGCGCTGCAAGCTTTCTTCGAAGGAGCGCATCACCCCGTCATAACTGTAATCAAACACAGGCTCAAGCGCAGGCGCATCGACAAAGCCATGGCGCTCGCGCTCGCGGGAGTTAGTCGGTACCAACAAACGCCCTACTTTGGTCGACACTGTCACCGCTTCTGGCGCTATGCCCGCCGCTTTAAGAGCGGCACCGAGGCGCTGTTCACTTAAACCAAATCCATAGTGGGGCGCCGTATCGAAATAGCGAACCCCTGTAGCCAACGCAGCCGCGACTGTATCTATAGCCGCCTGATCGCTGATAGGCCGATAGAGGTTTCCCAGTGAGGCAGCGCCAAAACCCAACGCGCCTAGAGCGTTTAAATGTGAGGCTTGCCCCTTAGTAGAGATGGCTGATACACACTTAGTGTTTGAATACACCACAAGCGCCTCTTTTTATAATTAAAAATACAATTACCAATGAAATTATTCTAGCCTAAGACTTGGCAATATGGAAGACCACTTAGAGTCATTTTGACGCAAAGCCTTTCACCCCATAAATTTCTATGACCAAAACAAAGAATTGCGTAAAAAACGACATTGAAGATGCTGCGAAACAACAACGTTTACGCTGCCTTGAATTGATGAAGTAAATACCTCGAGTTCTATCGGAGGTATTTTCGCCTCATAGCCCGAATTGAAGTTCAGATTACTAACTTCAAGTGAACCTTACCCATACTCCCAGGCTATATTAATCACCCGCAAAGGTTAGCCCCAGCAGGTAAAAAGCCCTTTTGCAGGGTGGCATCCACTAAATCGGTAAACGCGTCAATTACGCACACGGGTGATCGGCTGGAACAGAATCTTCCAGTCTGATGGGAGTAAAAAGCTTTAGTGCAAGCGACGCCGTTTAGAGTGCCTCATAACAAAATAACCGCGAACAAAGTCGCGGTTATTTTGTTAGCTCTAAAGGCTGTTTTCACTCAGCCTCTCAAGGCCAATTTTTTATGTTTCAATGTTCTACTGCAGGGCCACCACAATCACCGCCTTAGCCGGAATAGTTAACACCAACTTGCCATTTTTAGCCTTAGCCTCATAAGCAGCAGGCTCGATGGCGCGGGGCTTGGCGAAGCTGTTGTGCGCATCCATCACTTCGGCAGTAAGCACCTGCCCCGAGGCAGAAGCAACACCCATTCCTGCCACATTAATAGCTAATGACTGAGCCTTATGAGGATCGGCATTCACCAAGGCCACATAAATTTTGCCATCTTTAGCGCGCGCTGCCGATGCACTGAGCGCAGCCACAGATTGATCGCCCAGCGTGTAGTTAGGCACATTGCTTAGGGTCAACGGTAAGGAGGTTGCATCTTGAAACGGCGTATACATTTTGAAAGCGTGATAGGTAGGCGTGAGGATCATTTTGTCCTTTTCGGTCATGATCATGGCCTGCAGCACATTCACCATTTGCGCAATATTGGTCATATGCACACGGTCGGCGTGCTTATGAAAAATATTGAAGTTCAGGGCCGCAACCACCGCATCGCGCAGGCTGTTTTGTTGATTCAAAAAACCAGGGTTGGTGCCAGGTGTTGAGTCATACCATGTGCCCCACTCATCCACATAGAAACCGATTTTCTTCTCAGGATCATTTTTATCCAAGACTTTTTTGTTGCTGATAATAAAGTCGTCCATACGCAGGGTGCTAGCCAGAGTCGACATCCACTCAGATTCCGGGAAACCAATCGCTGCACCTTTTTTATCCCACTTGCCTGTTGGCAGGGTGTAGTAGTGAAAGCTCACCGCATCAAACGACATATTCCATTTGGTGTGAATGTTCTGGGTGAGTACATCAGTCCAGTGCGCTGGATCGCCTTCATTGGTGCCGCCGGCAGCAATAAACTTGGGGCGATTTTCCGCGGGAGTTTTGGCAAAAGATGCATAGCGGTTATAGAGGCTGGCGAAATACTCAGGGGTCATATTGCCGCCGCAACCCCAAGCCTCGTTACCAATGGCGAAATAATCGACCTTAAAGGGCTTGCCGCGACCATTCTTGCGCCGCAACTGAGCCAGCGTAGATTTACTCTCAGAGGTCATATACTCCAGCCACTCCGCCATTTCCTGTGGCGTACCTGAACCCAGGTTGCCATTGACGTAGGTTTCTGCACCTAACTGCTCCGCTAAGTCAAAAAACTCGTGGGTGCCCACCGCATTATTTTCTTCAACATTGCCCCAGTTAGTATTTACCCTCACCGGGCGCTTTTTGCCTATACCATCGCGCCAGTGGTATTCATCGGCGAAACAACCGCCCGGCCAACGCACTAGTGGCACCTGTAAATCTTTGAGTGCGCCTACAACATCTTTGCGCCAGCCGCGCACATTGGGGGTTTTCGACTTAGGCCCTACCCACATTCCCTCATAGACACCCTGCCCCAGATGCTCGGCAAACTGACCATAGATATTTTTGTTGATGATCGGCCCTGGCTGGGCTGGGTCGATGGTGAGCTGAATATCGGCCCCATTAACGCTGCCGACACTGAGTGCAAACACGGCGGCGAGCGGGGTAATCATTTGACGAAAGACGGACATAGTTACTCCTTAGTTTTATTGATTTTTAACGCTGTAAGGTAGAAGTGTAGCTACCTCCCTTCAATTTGTCTTACAAATTAACGCGAATTTACGTTTATCCAATACGCGCGGTTTAAAACAAAAAAGCCCCCGGATACTGGTGTATACGGGGGCTTTTAAAAGATTTACAACTATTTGCCGTTTACATTGAGAGTTTGCTTAGGCAGGCGAACCTTAACACTCGCTTGCGGTTCCGCCGCTGATGTCGCCAGTATCACCTGATAATCGCCCTTGCTGATCTGCCAGGTTTTGCTCTTGCTTTGGTACATCCCCAAGAGCCGTGAATCTACGTCCACCGAGAGGGTTTTACTCTCGCCCGGTTTAAGCTCGACTTTTTGGAAGGCCCCCAAACGCTTAGGTGCTTCCCACTTAGCAGTAACTGGTGCTATGTAGACTTGAGCAACATCTTTACCAGCCACTGCGCCGGTATTTTTAATGCTAAAGCTGACACTCAGCTGACCATTTTTGACCTGAGTTTTTAAATCGCTATAGGCGAAGTCGGTATAGGACAAGCCATGCCCAAACGCAAATAGCGGCTTGTGGCCCTTAAGCTCATACCACTTGTAGCCTATAGCGGCACCCTCAAAGTAATCCACATCAAAGCGCTTGTCTTTCACCTCTGGGTAACCGTCCAACACTGGGCGAGGAAACTGCGCCACAGCAGCGGGGAAAGTGATGGGCAAATGGCCCGAGGGGTTAACCTCACCAAACAATACCCGCGCCATAGCCTCACCGCCGCGCGTACCTGGGTACCAAGCCTCCAAAACCGCACCCACATTTTCTAACCAAGGCATAAACACCGCGCCACCCGTTTGCAGTACAACCACAGTTTTAACATTGGCTTTGGCCACGGCAGCGATGAGCGCATCTTGGTTGTCAGGTAACGAGAGATCTGGCACATCTATAGATTCGCCCGTCCACTGATTGGCAAATACCAACACTATATCGCTCTCGGCCGCCAGCTTGGCTGCAGCAGCCACATCAGCACCGGAATTGAAAGTAACTTGAGCCTTAGGCAAACGCGCCTTAATTGCCTTCAAGGGTGATGAGGGGTAAAAAACCATAGGGCCGGGGAATACGGCCGGGCCAAGATTTTCCAGCGCCATGCCGCCCACAGGGTAAACCTGTGAAGACCCGCCGCCAGAGAGCACACCCACATCTGCATGACCACCGATGATGGCAACTTTCTTGATATCAGCGTTCAGCGGCAGCAATTTATTCGCATTTTTCAACAACACCATGCCTGCTTCAGCATCGCTTTGCGTAACCTTGGCATGGGCGGCAAAATCAATTTTATCACTCGGCGCGCCTACAGGGTTGTCAATCACACCTTGGGCGAACATGGGCTGCAGCACACGGTGCGCCATATCATCCATACGTGCTTGGGTAACCCAGCCATTCATTACCGCTTCTTTAAGCGGCTCTCTAAAATAGGCAGCTTGATCAAAAGGGAAGCCCGATTGCTGATCCAAGCCATTGTTGGCGGCAGGCACGGTTGAGTGAGTTGCACCCCAATCAGACATAACAAAGCCTTTAAAACCCCAGTCATTTTTCAGCACTTCGTTGAGCAGGTAAGCACTTTCGCAGGCATAGACGCTATTCACGCGATTGTAGCCGCACATCACCGAACCGGGTTTGCCCTGTTCAAATGCAATTTGCAATGCAAGTAACTCCGACATACGCGCACCCGCATCATCCACCTTCGCATTGAGCACAAAGCGCCCAGTCTCTTGGTTGTTAAACGCAAAGTGCTTCAAGGTTGAAATAATATGCTGCGATTGAATGCCGCGGATTTGTGCACCGACTAAGGTACCCGCCAAGAGCGGATCTTCGCCGCCGTATTCAAAGTTGCGGCCATTGCGCGGCTCGCGCACGAGGTTCACACCACCCGCTAACATCACGTTAAAACCTGAGGTGCGTGCCTCGGAACCAATCATGGCGCCCCCCTCAAAGCCTATTTGCGGGTCCCAGGTTGCTGCCGTATTCATGCCAGAAGGCAATGCCGTGCGCTCGCGCACCTGCGGCCCCGCTTGCGACGCAACACCAACACCCGCATCTGTTTGGTACATATTGGGAATACCTAAGCGCGGCACACCAAATACAAAACCCGCCGATTGATGCAAAGATTCAGGTGGGCGAGTTACGCCCTTCCAGGGAGAATCCGTTCCGAAATAGCCAAATACCAAGGTCAGTTTTTCATCCAGCGTCATTTCTTTAAGCACGAGACTGGCGCGCTCATCGGCGCTCAATGCCTTATTCATCCAAGGCTGTGCGGTTGTAGTCGTTTGCGCCAAACTGAGTGGGGCAATGGTACCCGCCAGCATTGCTATTAGCAGCAGGCGTAGGCTGTAGGTTAGTTTCATGTGTTGACCTCTCGGAAATATTTTATTCAATCGCTTGAATATGCTGTCGTTTGTAAGGGTGATGTCTGTGCTATCACTTTTTATTTTTCTCGCTTAACCATAGCAGCACCTGCTGCAATTGCCGCTAGCTAGCCACTATTAATATTCAGCTGGCCAAGCGAACGGGGAATCATAGCGCCTGATTCATCCCCTGAAAGCAACTTAACGCTCTTTTACCCTCAAATAAAAACGGCCTTCAAAAGAAGGCCGTTTTTCACGCAATGGGTTAGCACATCACCCTTAGCGCAACTATTTAACGAGCGTATCCAAGCTATACACACCGCGAATATCGCGATTAAAGGCGGTCATATCATCCAAGTAGAACGCAATAAAATCATCGAGGGTGCCATTATCTTTGTTTTCCTGACGATTGGTTGGCACCCAATAGTGAGGCACTTGAGCGCCATTTGGACCAGGAACACCCTCAGGTGCATTGCGCCAGGTGAGCAAAAACGAAATATTGCGTGCGTCTGCATCTGCTTTTAAGCCTGCAATCAACTTGCGATACCAATGGCTATCAAATTTACCTGCTTCAATTTGCGGCGCTTGAATACCTATCTCCGAAATCACCGGCACCTTGCCGCGCGCTTCCGCCATACGCGCCACTAAGGCCGCATTGGCTACCACATTGGCAAACCACTCTTGATTGGCTTCTACTGGGCCGTAAGCATCAAAACCCAACACATCGACCCACGCATCACCAGGGTAGCGCTCTAGGTAATGTTCTTCCGTAGCATCGGCAAACGCATTGGGAGAGTAGGCATAGAGAAAGTTGTGTACACCCTTAGTGTCACGCAAATATTCAACGGTGTACTGATAGAGCTTTTTGTATTGCTCAGGGGTGGATTGCTCAGCTCCCCACCAGAACCAACTGCCGGTATTTTCGTGCAATATGCGAAAAATCACCGGAATTGCAGTGCCTTTTTCATCGCGTAAATCATTAGCCCAAGCCGCTAGCTGATCCAAATAGCCGTTATAAACACTGTTGAATGCACCACCAGGCAAAGCATCCACCACCGCAGGGGTTTTATCCCAAGAAGTGCCAGTGGGCCAGTTGCCTTTTTGACCATCCGTTTTAGGGTTATCGAAATGAGAACTAATAGTAATGATACCGCCGCGCGCATAGGCTTTACGCACTTGCGCCACTACATCGCCCTCTTGCGCAGGCGCCACTATGGAGAGCGTATCCCAACCATAAACAGCGGCAAAATCACCCACTGCATTATAGGTATCAGACTGGGTACCGTCAGTGGCGGTAATGGTTAGGCCTTGGGTAGTTTCATGCTGATGGCCAAACATAATCGATTGTTTGCGCTGCTCGCGCATAAAAGCAAAAAGAGAACGAGTCTCTTGAGTCGCCGCTTTATCAACGGGGCTGATTTCAAAGGCTGCAGTCTGTACTACTGTATTGGGGCGCTCAACAGTGGTAGGAAAAGCTGCGGGCACATTCTTCGCACTGGGTTCAGAAGATGTTGTGGTGCTCTCTTCCGACGGGCTGCAAGCGGCCAACCCCAATGTAAAGCAGCCGAGGATACTCAGGCGCAATAAGCCCGTTATGCCTTTTGAAAGCACAGTAATTTTTGTCGTTGTAATAGTCACGAATAGACCTCTTTTCAAACAGAAATGAATTAAGCCAACAAGATATTGCTATCTGTTGTGAGGGAAATAATGCTGTTGTGAATTATTAGTTTTGTTGTCCAGCACCAAACGCGCGGCAGCAAAATTATTATGACTTACGACAATAACGCACCCGAGTGCCAAAATCGAGCGATAATCGCAACTCTTCGGCGGTTAATTCTGCAGGGAAAAAGCAGCCAGAAAAATGTGCTTGGCAAAAACTGGCCCCCTCCAATTGGCACTCGCGAAAGTCGATACCGCGCAAATCGGTACCGCGAAAGTAAGCATCACGTAGATCTAAACCCTTGGCATCGAGTTCACGTAAATCCAACCCGCGAAAGTCGCCGCCGCGTAATTGGCCCTCCAGCAGTTCTCCGCGCGCCTTGCGTTGATTGAATTCAGCAATTTTTTCCGCACGCAGCAAATCGAACAAAGGGTTGTGATGCACTATGGGTTTAGTCATGACGCTATCTCCAGCAAAGAGGAAATGAATAAGCTTCACTATAGTTCACATGGGCTATTTTGCTTAAGGTCCACGCAGCACAAAAACTAAACTACCGATTCACAAGTGCTCGATTTCTCTGGGGCACGCCGCCATCGGGATTTGGTGATTACTCCATCACTCGCTACACTGGCACCTATTTACAGGTCGACTTGTCGACAACACACTCAGGGCAACCCACATGCATTTTATAAACGACGATTTTCTGCTCGACACACCTGCCGCACGCATTCTCTTCCACGATTATGCCAAAGACTTGCCGATTATCGACTACCACTGCCACCTGCCACCAGAACAAGTAGCGAACAATGTTCAGTTCGAAAACCTTACCCAAGTGTGGCTTGCAGGCGATCACTACAAGTGGCGCGCCATGCGCACCAATGGCATTAAAGAAGAATTTATCACCGGCACTGCTACCAGCGACTGGGAAAAGTTCGCCCAGTGGAGCGCCACTGTACCCATGTGCCTGCGCAACCCCCTCTACCACTGGACACACCTAGAACTGCGCAAACCCTTTGGCATTAACGAGCTGCTCGACAGCAAGAGTGCAAAGCGCATTTGGGATGCCTGCAATGAACAACTGGCCACACCGGAATTTTCAGCGCGCGGCCTAATGAACCAAGCCAAGGTTAAAATGGTGGGCACCACCGATGACCCTATTCACGACTTAGCCCATCACCAAAAAGTGGCCGCCGATAAAAGTTTCACCTGCGCTATGCTGCCCAGCTGGCGCCCCGACAACGCCATGGCGGTGGAAAACACCGAGCGCTACAACCGCTATATGGACAAGCTCGCCAAAGCCGCAAACGTTGATATCACCCACTTTGAAGACCTATTGCAAGCACTGCAAATACGTCACGCTTACTTCCACGCCAATGGCTGTCGTTTATCTGACCACGGCTTAGAAACAATACCCGGCGCCGATTTTACCGACGCTGAAATCAAACAAATATTTAGCCGTATTCGCGCTGGCAATGATTTGAGTCAGCTAGAGATTGAAAAATTCCAAACTGCCATGCTGTTGGAATTTGCGCGCATGGATCACGCCAAGGGTTGGGTGCAGCAATTCCACATAGGCGCGATTCGCAATAATAATCCGCGCCTGTTCCGCACTATCGGCCCAGACGCTGGCTTCGATTCTATTGGCGATCACAACTACGCCAAACCGCTCGCCAAGTTTTTAGGCCGACTGGAAGATGAAGACAAGCTCGCCAAGACCATTTTGTACAACTTGAACCCGCGTGATAACGAAATGCTCGGCACCATGATCGGCAACTTTCAAGATGGCTCAGTCGCCGGCAAAATACAGTTCGGTAGCGGTTGGTGGTTTTTGGATCAGATGGATGGCATGACGCGCCAAATAGAATCACTCAGCCAACTGGGCTTGCTCAGCCGCTTTATTGGCATGCTCACCGACAGCCGCAGCCTGCTCAGCTATTCGCGCCATGAATATTTCCGCCGCATATTGTGCGGCATGCTCGGGCGCGATATCGCAAAAGGATTAGTGCCGAACGACACGCAAATGATCGGGAAGATGATTCAAGATATTAGCTATCACAATGCGAAAAATTATTTTCCGTTTGATCTGCAAGACTAGCCCTAAACAACATAGCAACAATCAGTCAAG
>Ga0070748_1001281_pt1 | contig 11718 bp, 8 predicted proteins | sample VirMetDEL_Nov_12_FD_77015 | JGI IMG/M metagenome (GOLD analysis project Ga0070748, IMG submission 77015) | Aqueous microbial communities from the Delaware River and Bay under freshwater to marine salinity gradient to study organic matter... | ecosystem: Environmental > Aquatic > Marine > Coastal ...
AACATGGTGTTGATTCCACATTTACTATGATCTCCCATCATCAAACCACAAAATTGAAGTCCTGTTTTAGCAAAACCTTCCGTTTCATAACTCCACAATTTCACTTCTTCATAGTTGTTTTTAAGATTCGAGTTATTACTGTCGGCTCCTATATTGCACCACTCCCCTAAAACAGAATTACCTAAAAACCCATCGTGTCCTTTATTTGAATTACTAAACACGACAGAGTTATTGATCTCTCCACCTACTTTTGAATTGGGACCAATAGTCGTAGGCCCATATATTTTAGCCATCATCTTAACTACAGCTCCTTCACACAACGCAAAAGGTCCTCGAATAACCGAACCCTCCATTATTTCAGCATCTTTACTTATATATATAGGACCTGTCGAAGCATTTAAAGTTACAAAAGAAAGTTTTGCTCCCTCTTCAATAAATACATTTTCAGCTCCTATTACATTAACTGTAGCAGGAATGTGTTGTGATTTCCTATCTTCTGTTAAGTAAGCAAAGTCTTCTCTTATTGCAGCATCATTCTTTGAAAAAATATCCCAAGTGTTATTTACCATAATACACTCCTCATCATATTCAATTACTTCATAAGAATCAAAATCAACTTCTTCTTGATCTTCATTTGTAAAAAAAGCAACTACTTCTTCCCCTTTAAATATAACTTGATTAGAAGATAAATTACTAACCATTTCCGCTAATACAGGGTTAGGAAGAATCGAAGCGTTGATCATCACGTTTTCCTCCATCTCAACCATTGGGAACTTGTCAGATAAATACTCCTCAGTTAATGTTGTTGTCGTAGAACCTAGATACAGTTCCCATTTTTGACGAATAGTCATGATACCAATTAGAATATCCGCTACCGGACGTGTAAAAGTAAAAGGCAATAAAGCATTTCGAGAAGGGCCATCAAAAAGGATGTAATTCATTTTATAAAGTTTTAAAGGGTCAAAGTTACAAAGTTTTTATTTGTTTCTTGAAGAAGTTTGACCGCTATGAGTTCATTTTAATACAATAAAAAAGCCCTCCGAAGTGGAAGGCTTTACTATAATTGAAAACAAGCTAAAATTATTTAACGTGTTTAGCGTATTTAGTTTTGAACTTGTCAATACGTCCTGCAGTATCGATAAGTTTGTTTTTACCTGTGTAAAAAGGGTGAGAAGTTCTAGAAATCTCCATTTTTACAACTGGATATTCAACACCATCAACTTCAATTGTTTCTTTTGTATCTGCTGTAGATTTAGTGATAAAAACTTCGTCATTAGACATGTCTTTAAAAGCAACTAATCTGTAATTCTCTGGGTGTACACCTTTTTTCATCTTGTAATTCTTTTTATTGTTTGGCTATAAATCCTTTTGAAGCTTTCCCTTTAACCGGAAAGGTATAAATTCATTATAACTTTTTGTTTTTAAACTGTTATTTTGAGTCTGCAAATTTACAATTATTTTTCAATAAACAATTCTCTGAATCATTTTTTTTATAAAATAGTAAAAAATGTTTTTTATCCATCATTATAGTGGGAATTACTATATTTGTGGATTAATCTTAAAACTAATCAACTATGGTAAATGAAATTGTTAAGAAAAACGGAGTAAGTTATGGTATTATAACTGGTGTAGTATCAATTCTAATTACTACTTCATTGTACGTTATAGACATAGAATTATTTACTTCCATGTGGACAGGTTTTGTTAGTATTGCTATCTTTTTAATCATCGGTATCATGTTGTTAAGCAAAACAAAGAAAGATTTGAATGGTCAATTATCATTTAAAGAGGCCTTTACCACTTACTTTATTTCGGCTGTGATTGGAATTTTGATTTCTGTAGCTTTCAATATCATCTTGTTTAATTTTATTGACCCATCCGCAAAAGACATTATTAGAGATAACTCTATCAAATATATGGTAAAAACTATGGAGAAATTTAATGCTCCTGCATCAGCCATCAATGAAGCAATTACAAAACTTAAAGAAACAGACCAATTTTCTATTGTAGAGCAGCTTAAAGGATCTATTTTCAGCATACTTTTCAGCGCTATACTTGGTTTAATTTTGGCTGCCTTCTTTAAAAGCAAACCATCATCAAGAGAATAATTAAATCAATGAATTTATCCATATTAATACCGCTTCTTAACGAAGAGGAATCTCTCCAAGAATTATACACTTGGATTATTAAAGTAATGCAAGCCAATAATTACACCTATGAGGTCATCTTCCTTGATGACGGTAGTAGCGATAATTCTTGGTCTATAATCAGTCAGTTTGCTGCCGAAAATCCAAATGTTAAAGGGATTCGTTTTATGAGAAACTTTGGTAAATCACAAGCATTACATGCTGGATTTGCTAAGGCACAGGGTGATGTAATCATCACAATGGATGCTGATTTACAAGATAGCCCTGAAGAAATTCCAGGGCTTTACAATATGATTACTACTGAAAATTACGATTTAGTTTCCGGATGGAAAAAGAAACGATACGATTCAGTGGTAGCAAAAAACTTACCTTCTAAATTGTTTAACTGGGCTGCAAGAAAAACTTCTGGCGTTCAATTAAATGATTTTAATTGTGGTTTAAAAGCCTATAAAAATATTGTGGTGAAAAATGTAGAAGTATCTGGTGAAATGCACCGTTACATCCCCGTTTTGGCTAAGAATGCTGGTTTTGGAAAAATTGGTGAAAAAGTAGTGCAGCACCAAGCACGAAAATACGGAGAGACAAAATTTGGAATGGAACGTTTCATCAATGGTTTTCTAGACTTAATTACCATTTGGTTCTTATCCCGATTTGGAAAAAGACCGATGCATTTATTTGGCGCCATGGGATCACTTATGTTTATCATTGGCTTTCTTCTTGCCGCTTATATTGGTATTTTAAAATTATACCATATGTATAACAATATGCGTTATAGCTTAGTTACAGATAACCCTTGGTTTTATATTGCATTAACTACGATGGTACTGGGAACACAATTGTTTTTGGCTGGCTTTTTAGGCGAAATTATTTTACGTACTAAAAACAACGAAGAACGCTATAAAATTTCAAGCGAACTTAATTTATAACAATGGCTATTCCTGATAGCAGCAACATCATAATTTTAAAAATAAAAAAATCAAGCAAAAAGCAGGACGAAAGCGAAGCGAACCTATATAGTAAGTAGCATCGAAAAAAATTATACAATTACATTAAACAGATAATAAAAAATAAAATGGATATCAAGCAAAATATTTTAGACGCAGTTAATGAATGGCTAAGCCCTACATTTGATACCAACACACAAGAAGCCGTAAAAGAGTTAATCGCATCATCCCCTAAAGAATTAGAAGAGAGTTTTTATAAAAACCTTGAATTTGGAACTGGAGGAATGCGCGGTGTTATGGGTGTTGGGAACAACCGCATCAACAAATACACTCTTGGGAAAAGTACACAAGGACTGTCTAATTATTTAAAAAAATCATTTCCTAACCAACCGTTAAAAGCTGCCATTGCTTATGACTGCCGTCATAACAGTGATACTTTGGCTAAAACTGTTGCGGATGTTTTTACAGCAAATGGGATTGAAGTTTACTTATTTTCAGCCTTGAGACCTACACCTGAATTATCTTTTGCCGTGAAACACTTAGGATGTCAGTGCGGAATAGTGCTTACTGCTTCACACAACCCACCTGAATACAATGGATATAAAGTATACTGGCAAGATGGAGGTCAAATTGTCCCTCCAGAAGATGAAGGAATCATCAATGTGATTGAGAACTTAAACTATGACGAAATCAAATTTGAGGCTAACGATAGTTTGATTCATTATATCGACACAGAAGTTGACAAGGCCTTTATTAAATCCTCTATCGATAATGCAAGCTTTAATACGCCTGCTGCCGCAAAAGAAAATTTAAATATTGTTTTTACTTCGTTACATGGAACATCTATAACAGTTGTTCCTGATACTTTAGCTCAAGCTGGTTACACCAATGTTAATATCGTTCCTGAGCAAGCAGAACCTAATGGTGATTTCCCAACAGTTAAATCGCCTAATCCAGAAGAACCAGAAGCTTTAACTATGGCTTTAGCTTTAGCAGATAAAGTGAATGCTGATATTGTTGTAGGTACTGATCCTGACTGCGACCGTTTAGGAGTTGCTGTTCGCAACAATGAAGGCAAAATGACCTTACTGAATGGAAATCAAACCATGGTGTTGATGACTGCTTTTTTATTAGAACAATGGAAAAAGGAAGGCAAGATTAATGGCAAGCAATTTGTAGGTTCTACAATTGTTTCTACACCCATGATGATGGAACTGGCAACTAATTATGATGTAGAATGCAAAGTGGGCTTAACAGGTTTTAAATGGATTGCCAAAATGATCAAAGACTTCCCTGAATTAGATTTCATAGGTGGTGGTGAAGAAAGTTTTGGTTTTATGGTAGGTGATGCCGTACGTGATAAAGATGCTGTTGCAGCCACTTTATTAATTTGCGAAATTGCAGCACAAGCTAAGGCCAATGGTAGTACCGTTTACAAAAAACTGCAACAATTATATGTAGAAAGTGGTTTCTACAAAGAGCACTTGATTTCTATCACTAAAAAAGGAATGGAAGGTTTGCAACAAATCACTCAAATGATGATTGACCTGCGCGAAAATCCATTAAAAGAAATTAATGGACAACGTGTAATTATGGTTGAAGACTACCAATCATCTACTGCTAAGAATTTATTAGATGGATCCGTTTCAGAAATGGTTATACCAAAATCGAATGTACTGATTTATTATACAGAGGATGGATCAAAAATTTGCGCTAGACCAAGTGGAACAGAGCCAAAAATTAAGTTTTACATCAGTGTAAACGCGACTTTAGATTCAGTTGATGATTTTGAAGAAGTGGAAAGTATTTTGGATCAAAAAATAAAAAACATTATTGCATCCATGCAATTGAATTAAATATAAAAATACCTTTTTCTGACAGACCCGACAGGTTTTAAAAACTTGTCGGGTCTTAATGGTAAAAAATTACAGCATGAATAATTTCAAGAAAATATTTTCTTTTCTAATTCCGTATAAAAAATATGCTTACTTAAACATTTTTTTTAATGTTTTGTATGCTCTTTTCAGCACACTTTCTTTTATGTCATTGATTCCAATGATGCAGGTTTTATTTGACCAAACAAAAAGAAATACGGTCAAACCTGTCTATACTGGATTATGGGAATTCAAACAATTTGCCGAAGATTATATTAGTTACTACATTACGCATACCACAGATACTTTTGGCGTCGGGTATACTTTGTCTATCATGGTAGCATTAATTATTACCATCTTTTTGCTAAAAAATCTAAGTGACTATTTAGCGATGTTTTTTATTACATTTTTACGTAATGGAATATTGAGAGACATGCGTAATGCGATGTACAAAAAAACACTGGAATTGCCTCTGGCTTTTTTCTCTGAAAAAAGAAAAGGAGATGTTATCGCTAGAATATCTGCTGATGTCAATGAGGTACAAACATCCTTTCTTTCTATTTTAGAACTTATTGTAAAAGAACCTTTAACAATAATATTCACTATCATAGCGATGTTATCTATTAGTGTGAACCTTACTTTATTTGTATTTATTTTCATACCCGTTTCAGGTTATGTAATTTCGTTAATAGGAAAACAATTAAAGAAACAATCTACATTAGCGCAAGAAGAACAAGGCGTCTTTTTATCTACTATCGAAGAAACACTAGGTGGTTTAAAAGTGGTAAAAGGTTACAACTCTGAGAATTATTTCAATCAACTTTTTACCGGTTCGACACAACGTTTTTTTAAATTATCAAATAAAATTGGTAACCGCCAAAACCTCGCCTCGCCTATGAGTGAATTTATGGGAATTATGGTTATTGCTATCTTGTTATGGTATGGGGGAAATATGGTTTTAATCGAAAAAACATTAAACGGCGCTTCTTTCATTGCGTATATGGGACTAGCGTATAACATTCTGACTCCAGCTAAATCAATTTCAAAAGCTTCGTATAGCGTTAAAAGAGGAAATGCTGCTGCAGAACGTGTATTGGAAATTCTTGATCAGCAAAATCCAATAACCACCAAAGAAAATGCGGTAAATAAAACCAGCTTTGAAAATGATATAGTGCTTAAAAACATTAACTTTAAATATGAAGAGGAAAATGTATTAAAAGATTTTTCGTTGACTGTTAAAAAAGGACAAACTGTAGCCTTAGTAGGTCAATCTGGTAGTGGAAAAAGCACCATTGCAAATCTATTAACACGATTCTACGATGTGAATGAAGGAAGTGTTGCCATTGACGGTATTGATATTAAAGACATGAATCTACAATCATTGCGTGGCTTAATGGGCTTGGTTACACAAGATAGCATTTTATTCAATGACACAATAAAAGCAAATATTGCCTTAGGCAAACAAGAGGCAACTGATGATGAAATTATAGAAGCGTTGAAAATCGCTAATGCGTACGAGTTTGTAAAAGAGCTTCCTCGTGGTATACATACAAATGTAGGGGACAGTGGAAACAAACTTTCGGGTGGACAAAAACAACGTTTGTCTATTGCTCGTGCCGTTTTAAAAAATCCGCCTATTATGATTTTGGATGAAGCGACTTCTGCATTAGATACCGAGAGTGAAAAATTTGTACAAATAGCTTTAGAAAACATGATGCAAAACAGGACTTCTATAGTTATCGCCCACCGTCTTTCCACTATTCAAAAAGCAGACACTATTATCGTAATGCAAAAAGGAAAAATTGTAGAACAAGGAAGCCACGAAGAACTTATTGCCATGAATGGAACCTATAACAAATTAGTAACTTTACAATCATTCGAATAATAAAAAAGAGTGTTAAATTTGAATACTCCATTGCAATAGTAATTATTTAAACTCGAATACATGTACATTAACAATCCTAATATTAATTTAACTCCCGACACGGATACTATTGTTTGGAAATATTTGGATTTATCTAAATTTTTAGATTTACTAATGTCCAGAAAGCTGTTCATGTCGCGATCGGATAAGTTTGAAGATCAGTACGAAGGCACCTTTAGTGAGCCTACATATGAAGAGATTAAAAAGTTGTCCATTGACAACCCAGATTTTTTAAAATTCTACAAGACGCACCGAGAAAAAGTATCTATCAGTAGCTGGCATATTAATGAGTACGAGTCGTTTGCAATGTGGCAAATATTCACTCAAAACAGTGAAGGATTAGCGATACAATCGACAATTGGTCGTTTACAGAACGCATTAAGTCCAGAAAACAACTACAAGCAGTACATAGGTGAGGTAAACTATATTGACTATAAAAAAGAGTACATTCCGTTTGACGACATGTTCTTTCCTTTTTTGTTCAAAAGAAAAAGTTTTCAGTACGAAAGAGAAGTTCGTATAATTACGGATGTCGCTGGCAGTAAAATCACGTTGAATGATGGCTTAAAGATTAATGTAGACATCAATCAGTTAATTGAGAAAATCTACATTCATCCCAAATCAGAAAACTGGTACAAAAATCTAGTGATTCAACTAGTAAAACAGCTGGGTTTTGATTTCACTATAGAGAAATCTGACTTGGAAAGTGATATATTAATTTGATCTAGAAACTATATAGGCTCGTAGCTAGCTACTTTCCAGTCGTTGTTTGTTAAATCAATGTAATTGTAATGTACTACATCATTTTTATCAAACTGACCGTTCTTGTTAGTATCTTCAACCGTTCTAAAGTACAATCTATTTTTTGCTTCGATTAAACTCCAGTCAATTAGTTCTTGAAAATCAGCAGATACTTTAGTAAAACGTGCTCCACTTATATCACTTAAATAAAGTGATTTGATATCGCTAGCATCTAATTTTCCATCTTTATTAGTATCCACATCAAACATGGTATAAACCATAATTTGTTTTTTGACTCTATCAGAAACTGATTTTAAATAAGTCGCTGTTTGTATCAAAGCTGGCTTATCAGTCAATGGCCTGATGGAATCAGAGTCTATTTTTTGAAACTTTAGATTTTGCAAATAACCAGTAATTTCATTTTCGCCGTAATTTGATATCGTAAAACTTAAGTCTATCACACTAGATGAACCATAACGGGCTTTAGTACCTCGTTCATATACTCTTAAATCAGCCACAGGGTGAATCAAATAATCCGTTCCTTCCATTTGGATTGGCAAGTCAGCAATAGCCACTTGAGTCGAATCTACTTTAGCCAAGCTCTTTGTTTTATTAGTAGCATCATAAATAACTTTAGGTTTTTCAACCTCATCTTTACAACTTACTAATAATAAGACGGCAATGCTTGCTAAGGCTATATGTATTTTTTTCATAGTGATGTATTATTAAAAATATATTCAAATGTAATCAATTTTAAAAACGCTTTAATGCTTTATAACTTATTTATATGATAAAAAATTATCGCGAAGGACATTAATAGTAAGCCTTAACCTCATAATCTGGCACTAATTTTTATATTAAAAACCCTCTTTGTCATATAATTAGGAATGGCATATTCATTTTTAGAATACACATCCCTGACCCAGGTATTTGTTATAGCATTTTGATTATCAAAAAGGTTGAAAATTTCAAAACCCACCGTCAATTCTTTAAAATTTCTGAAGCTTTTACTTTTTAATCTACCCGATGTATCATCAATAAATACTTTTGAAAATCCTATATCAGCTCTACGGTAATCCTTCAATCTATTTTGGTACAAATAGGGATCAGCATAAGAAGGAGCTCCTCCCGGAAGACCTGTGTTGTACACTAAATTCAAATACAATTTAACACTAGGAATCGTGGGCATATAATCTTGAAACAGCATCGCAAACTTCAAACGTTGGTCTGTTGGTCGCGCGATATACCCTTTATTATCACTATTTTCTTCAGTTTTCAAATACCCAAAGCTAAACCAAGATTCTGTTCCTGGCACAAACTCTCCATTCAACCGCAAATCTAATCCTTGAGCGTATGCTTTCGCATCATTAGTTGCGGCATAACGAATTCTAACATTATCAATAGTGTAGGTATTTACTTTAGAGAGTGATTTATAGTACAGTTCAGATACCAGTTTAAATGGACGATTCCACATTTTAAAACTATAGTCATTACTTAGCACAAAATGAATAGATTGTTGCGCTTCAGTATTAGGTTGTACTTTCCCCATATCGTCTCGTAACTCCCTGTAAAACGGAGGCTGATAATAAACACCTCCAGATATTTTAAAAAGCATGTCTTTTTCCCAATCTGGTTTAATAGCAAACTGTGCCCTTGGACTAAAAACAAATTGATTTTTACCTTCATTATTTAAGTCATTAACTTGCCAGTTTTGAAAACGAGCACCCGCATTATACCAAGTCTCATGATTACCAAAACGCCCCTTCCTACTCCACTGCACATATCCAGAAATTCGACTGATAGTATTAAAGTTGGTCGCACGAATATTTTGATACGGAGCTAACGGACCGGTATAAACAACATAAGGTTCCTCTTTAACAGCTACATTTAAAATAGGAGGATTAATAGAAAAACCTGCCGAGTCTATAACTTCCCATTCAATGACGCGATCTCTAATGGACTCTCTTGTATATCTTACACCCCATTCTATTTGATTTTTTCTCCAATCTTGAAGTCCTTTTACTTCAAAATTAGCAATTAACGCATCTAGATCATTACGCGCATGATTAAATTGAGATCCAATTCCGGTGGTATAAGACACATCACCATAGCTGTCTGAACCTATATTAGTATCCACATCCCCTAAACGGTACTGCGCTAAAATATCAAAGTACTCCTGTTCTAAAGTATGAAATACAGATCCTATAAATTTAATAGTCAAATCCTCAGATATTTTGAAAGTAGATTTTACAGCTCCAAAATAGGTGTTGTATTTATCCTTTTCTTGGCCTTCATAATAAACTGAAAGCGCCATCGGATTATCTACGGTACCAAATTTTGTTTGTCGAGTTAAAGGCTTATAGTCATACTTGTTTTGGGAAATGTTTCCTAAAAAACTCCACTGCCATTTTTCTGAAGATTGAAAATTTACATTTGTCTGAATATCTGCAAAGGCCGGCGTAAAGTTAGTTTGTGTGTCTTGGCTTTTTACTAACAAACTATTATTTCTATATCGAACTCCCGTAATAGATGCCCATTTTTTATTTTTAGATACTACATCTACTGCAATATTAGCACCCAGAAGACTCGCTTCTATCTTAGCTCCAAATTGTTTGGGTTTCCTATAAGTAATATCCAGTACTGATGACAATTTATCACCGTACTTAGCTTGAAAACCACCTGCCGAAAAGTCTACATTTTGAACCAAATCGGTATTGGTAAAACTGAGGCCTTCTTGTTGTCCGGAGCGAACAAGAAAAGGTCGGTATACTTCAATCTCATTGACATAAACTAGGTTTTCATCATAATTTCCGCCTCTTACAGCATACTGTGTACTTAATTCATTATTAGAATTGACTCCTGGTAATGTTTTTAAGACGTTCTCTACTCCTGCATTAGCTCCAGGTATTTTCCGAATAGTTTCTGGCGAAAGTGTCGTTATACCGCTAACTCTTTTCAGGTTTTCAGAGGTAACCACTACCTCACCCATCTGTTCTTCTTGATTACTGAGCACCAAGTTGAATTCATACTCTTCATTAGTTTTTAATAATAAACCTACTGTAGTTTTCTTAAAAGAAATGTGAGTAAAGAATAGAGTGATTTTTTTATTTGCAGGCACCTTTAATACGTAGAAACCATCTGTATTTGTTTCTGTACCAAAACCAGCATAGGATACATTAACACCTCCAACAGGGTGATTATTTTTATCCAAAACAACACCCTTAATCTGAGCTGACTGAGCCATTATAGAAATGCTCATACAGAGAAAAATGATATAACTAAGAAGGGTTTTGGTACTCAAGCTGTCTATCTATTTGTTATTTTTGACTTCTAAAAAAATGAGTTTCAAAGGTAGATGAATTCCCTACATTATCTGTGACAACAACTTTTAAATCATTTGCTCCTTCACTAACAATACCATCACTAAAATCATGTGTTATTCTTTTCGTTTTATTATCATATTCAAATAAAATCCATTTTCCATTTAAATAACCATCGTACGATTTTATACCAGAACCATAGTCATTTATTGTCAATTGAATAGATTTTTGGCTGCTAATCCATTTATTTTCAATACTAGAAGTGATTGCAATTGTGGGAGCAGTGGTATCGGTTGTTAACTTGTACTTTCCTAAGGATCGTACTTTCGCACTAAAAACATTTCCCTTGAACGAGGTTCTATTATAGCGTATTCTACCTCGAGAATCTATGTCGGCTATAAACACTTTTTCTTTTTCAGACTCTGTGAATTTATCGGATTCCATGGTTATGGTAAAATAGCTATGGACTGGAACAGATTCATCATGCAGCACCAAAACATCCCCTTGCACATCAAAATTCATATCAAAATTCTCATAAAAGGTTCCAGCTGGAAAGAAAACGGACATATTATTTTTAGCAAAGCTATTATCCTTAGCTACTTTTACAAAATAATTAGAAACTACCGCCTCTTTATCAATAATCGCAGTAGCTGCATCATAACTAATGGGAATAGTGACTATACTTTTATTTCCAAAAAAATCGGAAACTTCGATACGACAAACAGATGTCAGATTGGGTACTACTGTAATAATCCCATTAGTATCATC